>Ga0308175_100000005_pt1 | contig 225785 bp, 221 predicted proteins | sample PhyCR1_3_FD_203893 | JGI IMG/M metagenome (GOLD analysis project Ga0308175, IMG submission 203893) | Soil microbial communities from UC Gill Tract Community Farm, Albany, California, United States - DLSLS.C.R1 | ecosystem: Environmental > Terrestrial > Soil > Agricultural land | place: USA...
TCTCCGGCGAGCCGAACATCACGCCGACCTTCTCGCGGATCTGGTTCGTGAAGAGGCAGAGCGTCTGCGTGCGGTTGAGGTTCGCCGTCAGCTTGCGCATCGCCTGCGACATCATGCGCGCCTGCACGCCGACCGTCTGGTCGCCCATCGCGCCCTCGAGCTCCACTCGCGGCGTGAGCGCGGCGACCGAGTCGACCGCGACGACGTCGACCGCGCCCGAGCGCACGAGCATGTCGGCGATCTCGAGCGCCTGCTCGCCGTAGTCCGGCTGGGAGACGAGCAGCGAGTCGATGTCGACGCCGATCTCCTGCGCGTAGAGCGGGTCCATCGCGTGCTCGGCGTCGATGAAGGCGCACGTCCCGCCCAGCTTCTGCGCCTCGGCGAGGATGTGGTAGACGAGCGTCGTCTTGCCGGAGGACTCCGGCCCGAAGACCTCCACGATGCGCCCGCGGGGGACGCCGCCGATGCCGAGCGCGATGTCGAGCGACAGCGCGCCCGTCGGAATCGCGTTCACTCTCACCTGCGCGCCCGGATCCCCCATGCGCATGACCGTGCCCTTGCCGAACTGGCGCTCGATCTGCGTCAAGGCGCCCTGGAGGGCGGCGTCGCGGGCCTTGGCGGCCTTGTCGTCTGCGGTCATCGCTGGAAGCTCCTTCTGCTCACGTGAGGGGATCACCGTACGCCCACCTTCGGACAGAACACGGTCGAACGTCCGTTCGCGTACAAGGTCGATGGTAGGAGCCCATCTGCGGCGGCACAACACCGCCTCCGCGCAGTGTCTCAGGCGAGTCTGCGGACCGCCAGCGGCTCATAGCGCGCACCGGCCGCCGCGAGCCGCGAGCGGTACAGGACGACCGCCGCGCCCTCGAACGGCGGCGCCGTCGGAGGAGACAGCTCGGGCGTCGCCGCCGCGACGCCTCTGCGCACGCGCGCGACCGTGACGTGCGGCAGATAAGGACGCGCTTCGCGCTCGTACCACCCGCCCGCGGCCAGCCGCTCCACGAGCTGCGCCTGGAGCGCGGCCAGCTCCCCATGTCGATCCTCCAGCGCGACGGCGAGCACGCGCGGGCGCCGGCGCGGCAGCCACAGCGGCTCGCCGAGCGCCAACCCCGCCACGCCGCCGGCAGACGCCGACACCAGCTCCGCCAGCGGCGGGATCGACGCCTCCTCCTGCCAGCCGAGGAACGCGAGCGTCACGTGCAGCGAGGCGCGCGGGACCGCGCGCAGCGCGTCGAGCTCGCGCACCAGCGGCGCGCGCCACGCGACGAGCGCGTCGACGACCGGCTCCGGCAGGTCGAGCGCGACGAACAGGCGGGCCTTGGGCGCGGCGGCCGGCTGGTCGGCGCCTGCGCTCACGCGTCGTCGACCCGGCCCAGCAGCAGCCGCCGCAGCAGGTGCAGCGCGACCGTCGTCGTGCGGTCGCGCACGTCGGGCCGCGAGCCGGGCAGGTCGAGCTTGCGCGCAACCCGACGGGCGGGCGGGCCGGCTTCGGCCACCGCTACGTGCACGCGGCCGACCGGCTTCTCCGGCGTCCCGCCGCCAGGACCGGCGACGCCGGTCACGCCCACGCCGACGTCGGCGCCGAAACGCTCCAGCGCGCCGTCCGCGAGCGCGTCGGCGACCTCGGCCGACACGGCGCCATACGAGGCGATCAGCGCCGGGTCCACCCCCGCCAGCGCCGTCTTGGCCTCGTTCGCGTAGACGACGACGCCGCCCAGCACGTACGCCGAGGAGCCCGGCCGCCCGGTCAGCCGAGCCGCCAGCAGCCCGCCGGTGCACGACTCCGCGACGGCGATCGTCCGCAGCGGCGGCCCCGCCAGCAGCGCCGCGACCTGCTCGTCGATCGTCGAGCCGTCCTCGGAGAACAGCTGCGCGGCATGGCGCGCGCGGATGAAGTCGACGAACGCTCCGTACGCCTCCTTCCCGCCGGGCTCGTACAGCGTCGCGATCTCGATCTCGCCGCGGCGCAGGCAGGTCGTGATCTCCAGCGGCGCGAGGTCGAGGCCCGACTGCTCGGCGACGACGAGCGTCTCGGCGATCTCCGACTCGGGGATCCCCATCAGCCGCAGGATCCCCTGCTCGTACTCGCTCGCGCCCCTGACTGCCGCTCTGAAGGCGTCGGTCGCGCGCGCCGCCGCCCACATCGGCTGCAGCTCGCGCGGGGGCCCCGGCAGCACGACGACCGTGGGGCCGGACGCGCCGTCGATCGGCGGCACCACGACGCCCGGCGCCGTCCCGACCGGCTCCAGCACCGTCGCGCCCTCGGGCACGTGCGCCTGCTTGCGCGTGCCGCGCGCCATCGCCGCGCGGTCGACGTTCGGCCAGCGCTGCGCGAGCGGCGCGACGATCGCCGCGATCCGCTGCTCCAGCGCCTCGTCGAGCACCATGCGCCGGCCCGCGAAGTCGGCCACGACCTCGGTCGTGAGATCGTCGGCGGTCGGACCCAGGCCGCCGCTCGTGACGATCAGCCGCACCTGCTCGGCGGCGAGGAAGCGCAGCGCCGCCGCCATGTCCTCGCGCCGGTCGCCGACGATCAGGATGTGCGCGAGCTCGACGCCCAGCTCGCGCAGCCGCTCCGACAGCCACGGGCCGTTGCGGTCGGAGATGATCCCGCTGAGGACCTCCGTGCCCGTGATGAGGATGCCGGCGCGCGCGCTCACGTGCAGGTGGGCGCCTGGTCGAGCGGCAGCGCGCGCGCTCCCGACGGCGTGACCTCGTAGGCGATCGCGGTCGACGACGCCGGGACGGACATCGCTCTGCCGTTCACGCGCAGCTGCACCGCGTTGTTGCCGAGCGTGAGGCGCAGCTTGCGCGCCTTGTAGACCGGCACCTGTTGACCGGCTTCGAACTGGCTGCCCGGGATCAGCACTCTGCCGCCGCCGTCGACGAGGCACACGTAGACGGTGCCGGTCGGCACGATGCGCACGCTGGCCCGCGCCGGCGCGACGGGCGCTCTGGATCTCTGCGTCCGCGCCGGGTTCGTGGTGGTGGCGCGGTTCGCGGCGGTGGAGGTCGAACCCGACGAGTTGCCGCCGTCCCCGCCGTTCCCGATCGAGCCGATCAGCGCGAGCAGCGCGAGAATGGCGGCGATCGCGCCGCCGACGATCAGCCATCGGGGCGCGACGCGGGGTGCGCGGTAGCCCACGCCCCCGCTGCCGCGGCGCTCGCGCCCGAGTCTCGGCGAGAGCGGCGCCAGCTCGGCCTCGCTCGGCCGGTCGTAGCGCAGCTTGTACTCCTCCACGAGCGTGCGCGAGTCGAGCCCGAGGAAGTCGGCGTACTCGCGCAGGAAGCTCTTGATGAAGATCGGCCCCGGCAGCAGGCTCCATTCCTCGTTCTCCAGCGCGCGCAGGTACTTGGCGCGGATCTTCGTGGCCTGCTCGACCTCGGTGATGTCGATCCTGGCGCGCATGCGCGCCTCGCGGAGGGTGGACCCGATCTCCGGCATGGCGACGCGAAGGCTATCGCGCTGCTACAGCGGGGTTTCGCCGGGTTCGCCCAGCGGCTCGGGCGGCAGCTGCACGGCGGGCTCAGGCGCGGTCGCGACAGCGGCCGGCGCTGCGCCCGCTCTCTCGTTGAGCGCGACGAGGATGCGCGGGACGTCGGCCTCGGTGATGAGGACCTGGCGCGGCTTGGAGCCCTCGTAGCCGGAGATGATCCCGCGCCGCTCGAGCATGTCGATCAGGCGGCCGGCGCGCGTGTAGCCGAGCCGCAGGCGGCGCTGCAGCATCGAGGTCGAGGCGGTGCCCATCTGCGCGACGAGGCCGATCGCCTCCTCCAGCAGCGGATCCTCGTCGGGATCGAAGCCGTCGTCGTCCCCGCTCCCCGCGTCGGACTCGTCGACGACCTCCTCCAGCAGCTCCTCGTGGAACTCCGGCTCGCCCTGCCTGCGCCAGGACTCGGTCAGCTCGGCGATCTGCTTCTCGTCGATGTAGGCGCCCTGGATGCGCTGCAGCTTCGAGGACCCGACGGGGCTGAACAGCATGTCGCCCTGCCCGAGCAGCGACTCGGCGCCGTTCTGGTCGAGGATCACGCGCGAGTCGGTCTGCGAGGACACCGCGAAGGCGATCCGCGACGGGACGTTCGCCTTGATCATGCCGGTGATCACGTCCACGCGCGGGGACTGCGTCGCCAGCACGAGGTGGATCCCGACCGCGCGCGCCTTCTGCGCGAGGCGGATGATCGAGTCCTCGACGTCGGCGGGCGCGACCATCATCAGGTCGGCGAGCTCGTCGATCACGCACAGGATGTACGGCAGCGCGGGCTCGCCGCGCGCGGCGCGCGCTCTGTTGAGCTCGGGCAGCGAGCGGGTGCGGGCGAGCGACATGATCCCGTAGCGCTCCTCCATCTCCTTGACGAGGTTCTGGAGCGCGTTGGCCGCCATCCGCGGGCTCGTGATGACGGGCGTCAGCAGGTGCGGGATCGACTCGTAGTGGTTGAGCTCGACCTGCTTGGGGTCGACGAGCACGAGCCGCAGCTCGTGCGGGTCGGCGTGCAGCAGCAGCGAGGAGAGCATCGCGTTGATGCAGCCGGACTTGCCGGCGCCGGTCGTGCCGGCGACGAGCAGGTGCGGCATCTTCGCGAGGTCGACGCCGATCGCGCGGCCGGCGACGTCCTTGCCGAGCCAGACGGTGAGCGGCGACCAGTCCTTCGGCGGCTCCTGGAAGACGTCGCCGAGGTGGACGATCCGCCGCCTCGCGTTCGGCACCTCGACGCCGACCGCCTGCTTGCCGGGGATCGGCGCGAGGATGCGGATCTCGGTCGCGGCGAGCGCGTACGCGAGGTCGTCCTTGAGCTGGGCGACCTTGCCGACCTTGATGCCGGGCGCGAGGCGGATCTCGAAGCGCGTGATGTGCGGCCCGGCCGTCATGCCGACGACCTTCGCCTCGATCCCGAAGTGGCCGAGCGCCTCGATCAGCTGCGCGGCGATTCTCTCCTGGCCGGCGGTGTCGGGGCGCGACTGGTCGGCGGTGGAGCGCTTGAGGAACCCGCCGTTCGGGATTCTCCACACGAACTCGGGGTCGTCGGTGACGGAGGCGCGGTAGCGGCCCTGCGGCGTGAGATCGGCGGGGTCGACGTCAGGGCGCTGGGCGGCCTCGGCGGCCTGCTCCCCCGTGGTGACGCCGGGCTCGGTCGGCTCCTCGAGCTCGAGCTGCTCGATCGGCTGCGGCCCGGGCTCGGGGGCGGGCTCGTCCTCGACGTCGGATGCGAAGGCGTCCTCCGTCTCCGGTGCATCCTCGCCGTAGAGGTCGGGGTAGCGCTCGCGGCCGTCGAGCGACGGCGCCTCGACGTGCGTCGCGCGCACGACGAGCCGCTCGTCCTCGGGCTCTGGCGGAACGACCGGCTCCGCTCTCAGGGCGCGCGTGGGGGCCGCGGGCGCGTCGTCGCGGCGTGGCGCGAGCGTGGACGCGCTGTCCGCCGCCTGCTGCAGGAGGCTGGCGACGGTCACGCCGCTCAGCAGCAGCAGGCCGGCGAGGAACAGGAAGATCGCGACGATGTGCGAGCCGACGTTCGAGAACAGGTTCGACGTGCTCCAGTAGAGCAGCGCGCCGACGGCTCCCCCGTTCGCCTTCAACGACTCCGAGGCCCACGTGCCCGCGCCCGCGTGACTGCCGAGGCCGAGCGTCCCGGCGGCGAGCATCAGCGTCACCGCGGCGAAGAGGCACAGCGCGCCGGCACGCACGGGGCGCATCGACGGCACGAGCGTGCGCGCCACGACGAGCGCCCCGCTCGCGACGAGCGCGATCGGCGCGGCGTAGGCGACCTGGCCCAGCAGCAGCTCGAGCCCGTCGCTGAGCGCACCCCCGGCCGATCCGCCGGCGGCGCCCAGGTACAGCACGAAGGAGAGGAAGATGCCGAGCGCGGCGAGCCCGAGCCCGAGCAGGTCGAGTTGATGCGGCGTGAGCTCGGGCACGACGGGCCGCCACAGCGACGCGCCCGCGGCCCGCTTCGCGCGCGGTCTCGCCGCGGCGCGCGCACGCGGCCGTCTGGCGGCGGGGGCACCGCCGGCGGAGCCGGTGGTCCGGCGAGCTCTGGTCTTCGTGGGCATCCGAGCGCTTCTTCGACGCGAGCGCAGCGGCCCCTGCTCGCGTAAGAAGTGGCTAAAAAGCAGCCAAACCGTGGGCGTAGGCGTTTAGCATCGTTCACATGAACGACGTCTCGCGCCCGCCGCGCGTGCTGGTCGTCGAGGACGACGACGAAATCGCGCAGACGCTGCAGCGCTCGCTGCGCCTCGAGGGGTATGAGGTGCGGATCGCGAGCGACGGCGTCGCGGCGCTCGACGACGCGCACGCGTTCCTGCCCGATCTCGTCGTGCTCGACCTGGGCCTCCCCCGGCTCGACGGGATCGAGGTCGCCAGAACGCTGCGCGAGCAGGACGACGTCCCGATCCTGATGTTGACGGCGCGCGACGCGCTCGAAGCGCGCGTCGAGGGGCTCGACGCGGGCGCCGACGACTATCTCGTCAAGCCGTTCGAGCGCCAGGAGCTGCTTGCGCGCTTGCGCGCCCTGCTGCGCCGCCGCCCTCCGCGCGGCGCGGCGCCGCTCGTCGTCGGCGATCTGCAGCTCAATCCCGACACGCACGAGGTCGAACGCGGGGAGCGGGCGATCGAGCTGACGCAGCGCGAGTTCGAGCTGCTCGAGTACCTGATGCGCAACGAGCGGATCGTGATCTCGCGACAGCGGCTGCTCGACGAGGTGTGGGGCTACGACCCGTTCTCGACGACGAACACGATCGAGGTGTTCGTCTCCAACCTCCGACGAAAGCTGGAGGCCGATGGAGAGCCGCGGCTCCTCCACACGATCCGCGGCGCGGGCTACGTCCTCCGCGCTTAGCGTCGTCGGCGGCGCGGTCGGCCGCGCCTACCGGCGGATCCCGACGCGCTGGCGGCTCGCCGGCGGCTCGGCCGCGCTCACGTTCGTGATCCTGTGCGGCTTCGCGGTCATCGTGGGGCTGCTCACGACGCGACAGATCCGCATCGAGTTCGACGACTCGGTGCGCGACACCGCGAACTACCTGCAGTCGCGGGCTCATATCAGCTACGACCTGCAGACCGGCGATCCGAGCTGCGGGCGGCTCGCCGACCTCGCCAGCGGCGAGAACGCGAAGGTGCGCGTCTACCTGCTCACGCAACCGGCCCATCTGATGTGCGCGTTCGGCGGCGCGCGGCCGCTGTCCCCCAGCTTCGCGCTCGACAAGACGTTCCCGAACGACCAGCTCGGCTATCGCGTCGAGGTGCGCCAGGTCAACGTCGACCCGGTCGGGCAGGCGGTGCTGATCTACGCGCGCCCGCTGTCGGCGATCGACCGCACCGCGCACAAGGTGCGCTTCTTCCTGATCCTCGGCGTGCTCGGCGGCAGCGGGCTCGCGCTGCTGGCCGGATTGATGGTCGCCAGGCGTGCGATGGCGCCGATCGTCGAGCTGACGGCGAGCGCCCGCGAGATCGAGCGCACGCGCGACCCCGGCCGCCACATGCCGGTGCCGGAGGCCGACGACGAGGTCGCCGAGCTCGCGCACACGCTCGAGGACATGCTGCAGGCGCTCGACGCCGCGCGCGCGGAGACGGAGGCGACGCTCATGCGCCAGCGCGAGTTCGTCGCCGACGCCTCGCACGAGCTGCGCACGCCGCTGACCAGCGTGCTCGCGAACCTCGAGCTGCTGGCCGAGCAGGTCGAAGGCGACGACGCGCAGGCGGCGGTCGCCTCGGCGCTGCGCTCCTCCCAGCGGATGCGGCGGCTCGTCGCCGACCTGCTGCTGCTCGCGCGTGCGGACGCCGGCCGCTCCGCTCCCCACCGACCTGTCGATCTCGCGCAGGTGCTCGTCGAGGTCGCAGCCGAGCTGGAGCCGCTCGCCGAACGCGGCGAGCACCACCTGACGATCGCCGCGCACGAGCCGCTCGTGGTGGAGGGCGTGCGCGACGAGCTGCACCGCCTCGCGCTGAACCTGATCGAGAATGCGCTGCGTCACACGCCGCCCGGCACGCACGTGCACGCGGCGCTCGCGAGCCTCGGCGACGACGTCGTGCTGAGCGTCGAGGACGACGGGCCCGGCATACCGGAGGAGCTGCGCCCGCGCCTGTTCGAGCGCTTCGTGCGCGGCCGCGGCGACGGCGGCGGCGGCTCGGGCCTCGGCCTCGCGATCGTGCGCGCGGTCGCCGCCTCCCACGGCGGCACCGTCGCGATCGAACGCGGCGACCTCGGCGGCGCGCGCTTCGTCGTGCGGCTGCCTCAGACCTCGACGACGACCGGCAAGACCATGGGCCGGCGTCTGAGCTTGTCGTAGACGAACGCGGCGAGGTCGTCGTGCAGCTCCTGCTGCACGAGGTCGGGCTCGCGGACGCCGTCGGAGGCCGCGCGCGCGAGCGAGTCCTCGACCGCGCCGCGGATCTCCTCGATCAGCGCGTCCGCCTGATCGACGAACGGCACGCCGCGGAAGATGACCTCGGGCGGCGCGACCGACTGGCCGTCCTGCTCGGAGATCGTCGCGACGACGATGAAGATGCCGTCCGCGCTCAGCATGCGGCGGTCGCGCAGCGCGACGTCGGCCGGATCGCCGATGTCGACGCCGTCGACGAAGATCATCCCCGACTGCTCTCTGTCGCCGAAGCGCGCGCCGCGCGCGTCGATCTCCAGCGGCAGGCCGTTTTCGCCCTGGAAGATGTTGTCCGGGTCGATCCCGACCGCCTCGGCCAGCTGCCCGTGCAGGTGGATGCGCTTGAAGTCGCCGTGCATCGGCAGCACGTAGCGCGGCTTCGTGAGGTTGAGCATCAGCTTCAGCTCCTCGCGATAGCCGTGGCCGGAGGCGTGGATCGGCGCGTCGGCGGTCGTGATCACGTCGCAGCCGATGTGGTAGAGCCGGTCGATCGTGTCGTTGACCGCGCGCTCGTTGCCGGGGATCGGCGTGGCGCTGAAGACGACCGTGTCGCCGTCGTGGAGCTTGATGTGGCGGTGGTCGTTGTGCGCCATCCGCCGCAGCGCCGACAGCGGCTCGCCCTGCGAGCCGGTCGAGATGATGACGAGCTTGTGGTCGGGGAAGTCGTCGATCTCGCGCGGCTGCACGAGCATGCCCTCGGGCACGTCGATGTGCCCGAGCATCCGTCCGATGTTGACGTTCTTGCGCATCGAGCGCCCGACCAGCGCGACCTTCCGCCCGAGCGCGCCCGCCGCGTCGACGACCTGCTGAACGCGGTGGATGTTGGAGGCGAAGCTGGTGACGACGATGCGCCCCTCGCAGCGCGCGAACGCCTCCTCCAGGTGCGGCCCCACGCCGGCCTCCGACGGCGAGAAGCCGGGGCGGTCGGCGTTCGTCGAGTCGCCGCACAGCAGCAGCAGGCCCTCTCTGCCGAGCTCGGCGAGCCGGGAGACGTCGGCCGGGCGGCCGTCGACGGGGGTCTGGTCGAACTTGTAGTCGCCGGTGATGAGGATCGTCCCCAGCTCGGTCGTGAGCGCGACCGCGTTCGAGTCGGGGATCGAGTGCGTCATGTGGACCAGCTCGACGTCGAACGGCCCCGCTTCGATCGTCTCGCCGTCGGCCACGTCCTCCAGCTCGATGTCCTTCATGCGGTGCTCGTCGAGCTTCGAGCGCGCCATCGCCATCGGCAGCGGGCCGCCGTAGATCGGCGGCGGGTCGCTCACCATGCCCAGCTCGCGCAGCACCCACGGCAGCGCGCCGAGGTGGTCCTCGTGGCCGTGGGTGATGACGATCGCCTCGATGTCCTCCGCGCGTTCGCGCAGGTAGGAGAAGTCCGGCAGCACCAGATCGATACCGAGCATGTCGGCGGTCGGGAAGCGCAGGCCCGTGTCCACGACGACGATCCGGTCGTCGTATTCGACGACCGTCATGTTCTTGCCGATCTCGCCCAGCCCGCCGAGCGGGAGGACGCGCAGAGTGCCGCCAGCCACGCTCAGGAGACCGTTGTCAGCAAGCCGTGCCGCTCCAGCGCGGCGCGAATGACCCCCAGCTCCTGCTCGTCGGCCTCGACCATCGGCAGCCGCAGGCCGCCGACTCTGTGGCCGAGCAGATTCAGCGCGGCCTTGATCCCGATCGGGTTCGGCGCGACCGCGAGCGCCTCGAACAGGTCGTGCAGGCCGGCCTCGATCTCACGCCGCCTGTCCGGCTCGTCGACCATGCGGCGGAACTCGTCGCCGACGACGTGGCTGGCGACGAGCACGCCGCCGGCGCCGCCCATCTCCAGCACGTCGCAGAAGGTCTCGTTGTCGCCGGAGTAGAGGTCGAGCCCGTCGATCGGCGCGAGCGCGTCGGGGTTGGACTGCTTGACGGCGACGACGTTGTCGATCTCCTGCGCGAGGCGCGCAAGGAAGTCGTTCGACATGTCCCGCCCGGTGCGGAGCGGGATGTTGTAGAGCATGACCGGCCTGTCGGTGGCCTCCGCGCACGCCTTGAAGTGGGCCTCGATCCCGCGCTCGTTCGGGCGGTTGTAGTAGGGCGTCACGTGCAGCATGCCGTCGGCGCCGAGCGCTGTCGCGCGCTCCGTCAGGTGGACCGCGTGGCGCGTGTCGTTGGAGCCGACGCCGGCGACGATCGTCGCCTTCCCGCCCATCTCCTGGACGGCCAGTTCGATCATCCGCAGATGCTCTTCGTCGGTGAGCGTCGCCGCCTCGCCGGTCGTGCCGCAGATCACGAGGCCGTCGGAGCCGTGCGCGACGCAGTGCTCCATCAGCCGCACGGTCGCCTCCTCGTCGACGCGCAGCTGCGCGTCGAAGGGCGTGACGAGGGCGGTGAGGATCGTTCCGAGCTGCGGCATCCGAGCCATTATCGCAGGGCGTCGGTGAAGCGACGCGGAACGCGCGGCGTACCGACCCGGCCCGCTTCCCACAGCGAGATCACAACCAGCTCGCCGCGCTCGCGCCGGCAGACGAACAACAGGTCGCGGTCGACGAGGTCGCGGACGTACACGGAGCCGCGCGCGGCGGTCGCACCGGCGGGCGCCTCATCCGTGTGGCGTCCGGCCTCCCACGCCCGCCGCACGCGACCGGCGATCTCCGGTCTGGGGTCGAGCAGGCCGGTGCGCGAGCCGACGCGCTGGCGGAAGCGCTCGACCGCGTGGTCGGTGACGGCGACGAGCATGGCGGCGGGGGCGGGTGGCGGGATCAGAGCAGGTGCTCGAGGCCGACGAGCGGCGACTCGGGCAGGTCCGCAACTCTGCGCACCGCCAGCAGCACGCCGGGCATGAACGAGACGCGGTCGATCGTGTCGTGGCGGATCGTCAGCGTCTGCCCCAGGTCGCCGAGGATGACCTCCTGGTTGGCGACGATGCCCTGCAGGCGCACGGAGTGGATCGGCGGGGCCGGCTTGCCGGACGCCTGGGCCATCAGCTCGGCCGTGCGCGCGGCGGTGCCGCTCGGCTTGTCGAGCTTTCTGTCGTGGTGCAGCTCGACGATCTCGGCTCTGGCCATGTGCCGTGCGGCCTCGGCGGCGAACTTCATCATCAGCACCGCGCCGATCGCGAAGTTCGGCGCGAAGAAGACGTTGGCGCCGCCGACGCCGCGCAGCGGCTCGATGTCGAAGCCCGTCGTCCCGATCACGACGTGGACGCCGGCCGCGACGCACTCCTGCGCGTTCTGCAGCGCCGTGTCGGGGCGCGTGAAGTCGACGACCACGTCGGCGTTCGGCAGCACCTCGGCGAGCGTCGTGCCCAGTGCCGGGTCGGCACGGCCGGTCAGCTCCATGTCGTCGGCGCCCATCACCGCGTCGCAGACGGTCGCGCCCATCTTGCCGGCGGCGCCGGCGACGGCCACGCGGATCACGCGGCCACCGCCTCGGCCCCGTCCCCGCCCGCCCCGAGCGGCGCGACCGCGCGCGCGAACGCGTCGTCGTCCGGCCCGATGCCGGCGACCGAGAGCCGCTCGGGCGCGAACAGCTCGCCGGCGAGCGCGAGCAGGTCCTCGCGCGTGACGGCGTCGATCCCGGCGATCACCTCGTCGACGGACAGCAGCGGCACGTCGCCGAGGATATGCGAGCCGAGCCGGTTCATGCGCGCCCCCGTCGACTCGAGGCTGAGGACGACGCGGCCCTTGAGGTTCTCCTTCGCGCGCGCCAGCTCGGCCTCGCTCGCGGGATCGCCGCGCAGGCGCTCGAGCTCGCGCGCGATCACCTCCAGCGCAGGCGCGAGGTTGTCGGGCCGCGTGCCGACGTAGAGGCCGACCTGGCCGGTGTCGGAGTACTGGCCCGTGAACGAGGACACGGCGTACGCGAGCCCGCGCTGCTCGCGCACCTCCTGGAACAGGCGCGAGGAGGAGGTTCCGCCGAAGATCGTGTCGAGCACGCGCAGCGCGAAGCGGCGCTCGTCGTCGCGCGCGAGCCCCGGCCCGCCGACGCACACGTGGTACTGCTCGGTGTCCTTGCGCTCGAAGCGCACCTGGCGTGCGCGCACCTCGACGGCGGTCGCTGCCGCGGGCGCTCCGGCGCTCGCATCGGACGCGGGTGCGCGCGAGGCCGCAAGCTCCACGAGCGCGTCGTGGTCGACCGCGCCGGCAGCGGCGATCACGACGTTGCGCGGCACGTAGCGCGCGGCGTGGAAGGCGCGGAGCCGCTCGACCGGCGTGCCGGCGACGACCTCCGCGCGGCCGATGATCGAACGGCCCAGCGGGTGGTCGCCGAAGACCGCCTCGCCGAGCACGTCGAAGACCTTGTCCTGCGGGTCGTCCTCGTACATCGCGATCTCCTCGAGGATGACCTCCCGCTCGGCGTCGACGTCGCGGAACGCGGGACGCCACACCATCTCGCTCATCACGTCGAACGCGTCGGCGAGGTGCGCGTCGATCACGCGCGCGTACAGCGAGGTCGTCTCCTTGCCGGTGCCGGCGTTCAGCTCGGCGCCCATCGCGTCGAACAGCTGGTCGATCTCGACGGAGGCGTACTTGTCCGAGCCCTTGAACAGCAGGTGCTCGATCAGGTGCGACAGGCCGGCCTCCGGCTCACGCTCATGGCGCGAGCCGGTGCCGATCCAGTAGCCGAGCGAGACGGACCGGACGGAGGGCATCGCCTCCGTCACGATCCGCACGCCCGAGTCCAGCTCGGTGATCCGGTGGTCGTTCACGCGGTCGGTGCTACCGCGAACCGCCGCCGCTCAACCGCGCTCCGGGTCGCGGTCGCGGCGCGGGCCCCGGTCGCGGTCGCCGCCGCGGCCGTTGCGGTCGCCGCTGCGCCCGCGGCCGCGCGGGCCGCGCTCGCCGCGATCCCCACGGTCCGGGCGGTCGCCGCGCGGCGGGCGGTCGCCGCCGCCGCTGCCGACGGCCGCGAGCTCCTCGACCGTCTTGCCCGCGACGTCCGGGTCGTCGGCGAGGCGCAGGCCGATGCGGCCGCGCTCGCGGTCGACCTCGACCACGCGCACCTGGATCTCGTCGCCTCTATTGAGCACGTCCTCGACCGTCTCGACGCGTCTGCCGGGCGAGATGTTCGAGATGTGCAGCAGCCCGTCGGTGCCCTTCGCCAGCTCGACGAAGGCGCCGAAGGTGGTCGTCTTGACGACCTTGCCGGCGAACTCGTCGCCGACCTCGACCTCCTTGGTCATCGAGCGGATGCGCTCGGCGAGCGCGTCGCCGAGCTCGCCGTTCTGGGCGTAGATGAGGACCTGGCCCTCGTCGTTGACGTCGATCTGCGACTCGAACTCCTCCGAGAGGCCGCGGATCGTCTCGCCGCCCTTGCCGATCAGCAGGCCGATCTTGTCCGGGTCGATCTGGACCGTCGAGATGCGCGGCGCCCACTTCGACAGCTCGGCGCGCGGCGCGTCGATCGCCTCGGCCATCTTGCCGAGGATGAACGTGCGCCCTTCCTTGGCCTGCGTGAGCGCGTCGCGCAGGATCTCGAAGCTGACGCCCGTGATCTTGATGTCCATCTGCAGGGCGGTGATGCCGTTCTCGGTGCCGGCGACCTTGAAGTCCATGTCGCCGAGGTGGTCCTCGACGCCGGCGATGTCGGACAGGACGATGTAGTCGTCGCCCTCCTTGATGAGGCCCATCGCGATGCCCGCGACCGGCGCCTTGATCGGCACGCCCGCGTCCATCAGCGACAGCGACGAGCCGCACACCGACGCCATCGAGCTCGATCCGTTCGACTCGAAGATGTCCGAGACGACGCGCATCACGTACGGGAACTCCTCGAGCGACGGGATCATCGGCACGAGCGCACGCTCGGCGAGCGCCCCGTGGCCGATGTCGCGGCGCTTGGGCCCGCGCATGAAGCCGGCCTCCCCGACCGAGAAGGGCGGGAAGTTGTAGTGGTGGAAGTAGCGCTTGGAGGTCTCCAGCCCGAGCGTGTCGAGCCGCATCTCCTCGCGCGTGGTGCCGAGCGCGGCGACGCTGAACGCCTGCGTCTGGCCGCGCGTGAAGAGGGCCGAGCCGTGCGTGCGCGGAGCGACGCCGACCTCGATCGAGATCGGACGGATCTCGTCCGCCTTGCGGCCGTCCGGGCGCACCTTCTTGACCGCGATGCGCTCGCGCACGAGCGTCTTCTCGAGCTTGTCGAACGCGCGCTGGACCGCCTGGCGCGTCTCCGCGTCGTCGGCGTCGGGGGCGTATCTGGCGAGGACCTCCTCCTCGACCGCCTTCGTCGCGTCCTGGCGCTCGAGCTTGTCCTCGACGGAGGTCGCTCTGTCGAGCTTTCTGCCGTGCGATCTCGCGATCGTTCTGTAGAGCTTGTCGTCGACCTGCGGGACCTCGACGTCCTTCTTGGCCTTGCCGGCCTTTCTCTGCAGCTGCCACTGCACTCTGCAGAGCTTCTTGATCGCGTCGTGGGCGATGTCGAGCGCGTCGAGGATCTCCGCCTCGGGGATCTCGTTGGCGCCCGCCTCGACCATCAGGATGGCCTCCTCGGTGCCGGCCACGACGAGGTCGAGGTCGGTGTTCTCGAGCAGGTCCTCCTCGTCGGGATTGACGACGAAGTTGCCGTCGACCTTGCCGATGCGCACCGCGCCGACCGGGGTCGGGAACGGGATGTCGGAGACCATGAGCGCCGCGGAGGCGCCGTTCATCGCGAGCACGTCGTAGGGGTTGACGTGGTCGACGGACAGCGGGATGCCGACGAGCTGCGTCTCGTAGCGCCAGCCCTTCGGGAACAGCGGGCGGATCGGACGGTCGATCAGGCGCGCGGTGAGCGTGCCCTTCTCGCCGGCGCGGCCCTCGCGCTTGAAGAACGAGCCGGGGATCTTGCCCGCGGCGTACATCCGCTCCTCGATGTCGACGGTGAGCGGGAGGAAGTCCACGTCGCGCAGGTTGCCTGCGGTGGCGGTGGACAGGACCATCGTCTCGCCCGCCTGGACGACGACGGCACCGGAGGCCTGCTTGGCCATCTTGCCGGTTTCGAAGGAGATCTCCTTGCCCGCGATCTCCACGGCGACGCGCGTAACGGCGTCAGACATATACGTACTCCTTTTGTCTCCGCCCGTCGGTCGGCGGAGTGCATCTCGTGTCTTTTCTGTATCCGAACCCGTCAATCGTAGCGGTCCACCCGTCATCTGCCGCCACGTGGCACGTGCTAGCCCGCCGCCTCCGGCCCGGCCGTCGCCGCCCCGTCCGGGTCGAACGCGGTCGGCGTCGTCACGACGCCGGCGCGAACGCCGCTCTCGAAGTCGCGCCGCACGCGCGCGATCACCCCGTCGGAGCGGCGATCGGCATCGAACCGCGCGACGTCGAGCCCGAGCGCTCTCGCGCGCGCCCACAGGTGCGGATCCTCCAGGCGGCCCTGGTCGGCGAACAGCGCGTCGTGCATCTCCCAGAAGCGGCCCTGCAGCCCGGCTGCCTCCGCCGCGCAGGCCGCCGCCCATGCGCGCGGGTGCTTCGATCTGACCGGGAAGTGGCGGAAGACCCAGCGCTCCCCGCTCGCGGCGAGCCGAAGGCACAGCACCGCGCAGTAGGGGCATTCGTAGTCGGCGTAGACGATGCGCGGCGGAGCGTCGCCCGCTCCGCGAAGGTGATCCTCGGGCGCGAGCGGCGGGAGCGGCGCGCTCCCGAGCCCGTCCATGACGCTACCCGCGCGCGGCGAGCGCGTCGAAGATCAGGTTCGCGCCGGGCAGCACCCCGGGGTGCTCTCCCTCCCAGCTCCACTGCACGACGCCGTCGGGGCCGATCATCACGAGCGCGCGGGTCGGCATCCCGCCCTTCTCGAAGTAGACGCCGAACGCTCTGCACGTCGCGCCCTTGGGCTCCCAGTCGGACAGCTGCTCGATCGAGATGCCGAGCTTCTCCTTGAACGCGCGCTGCGCGTCGACCGAGTCGCACGAGACGCCGTAGAGCGTCGCGCCCTGCGCCGTGAACTGCTCCAGCACCTCCTCGTAGAGGTTGAGCTGGTCCGTGCAGACGGCGCTGAAGGCGAACGGGTAGAAGACGAGGACCGTCGTTCTGCCCAGCAGGTCCTCGCGCGTGAAGCGCGAGTAGTCCTCGCGACGGAGCTTGAAGTCGGGCGCCGGTGTGCCGGGCTCGACGACGCTCACTTGCGCAGGCCGAGCTCTCTGATGAGCGCGCGGTACCCCTCGAGGTCCTTGCGCTCCAGGTAGTTCAGGAAGCGGCGGCGCCGGCCGACGAGCATGAGCAGGCCGCGCCGCGAGTGGTGGTCCTTCTTGTGGGTGCGCAGATGCTCGGTCAGGTCGTTGATCCGCTCGGTCAGCATCGCGATCTGGACCTCGGCCGAACCGGTGTCCGCATCGCCCTTGCCGAACTTGGCGACCAGCTCCTGCTTGCGCTCGCTCGTGAGGGTGCTCATCGGCGGGGAACCGTAGCAGAATGCGCGCTGTAGACCTGCCGTGCGTTCTCGACGTCGCGGTGCATCTGGGCGATCAACGCGTCGGCCGAGTCGAAGCGGCGCTCGCCGCGCAGCCGCGCGAGGAACTCGATCGTCAGCTGCTCGCCGTAGATATCGCCGGCCCAGTCGAGCAGGTATGCCTCCACCAGCACGACGAGGTCGGTCTTGAAGGTCGGGCGCACGCCGACGTTGACCGCCGCGCAGCGCACCTCCTCCCCCCACGACGCGCGCGCCACGTAGATCCCGTGGCCCGGCTGGATCAGCGACTGGTCCGGGATCAGGTTGGCGGTCGGGAAGCCGAGCTCGCGGCCGCGTCTGTCGCCGGAGACGACCTCGCCGCGCATCGCGAACGTGGAGCCGAGGAAGCGCTGCGCGACGTCGACCTCCCCGGCGAGCACGAGGCCGCGGATGTGCGAGGAGGAGACGACCTCGCCGTCGGCCTCCACGAGCGGCACGACGCGCGTCTCGAAGCGCGCGTCCGCTCTCAGCAGTCTCGTGTCGCCCTGTGCGCGGTGGCCGAAGCGGAAGTTCTCGCCGACCGAGACGCGCGTCGCCTGCAGCGTCTCGACGAGCACGCGGTCGAGGAAGTCCTCCGCGCTGCGCTGCGCGAACGCTCTGTCGAACGGGATCACGACGAGCTCCTCGACGCCGAGCTGGGCGACGAGCTCGGCCTTGCGCTCGAGCGTCGTCAGCAGCTTCGGCGCCGCCTCCGGCCGCACGACCGACAGCGGGTGCGGCTCGAACGTGAGGACCGTGTCGCTGCCTTCGATGACGGCGCGATGGCCGAGGTGGACGCCGTCGAACTCGCCGACGGCGACCTTGCGCAGGCGCTGCTCGACGTCCGGCAGGAAGGTGATGCGCATCGCCGCCGAACCTTAGCCGCGAAAGCCCACGATCGGCTTCAGCAGCGAGCCGCCTTGTGGTGCGTCGCGCGGCTCGGCGAGAGCGATCAGCCCCTGCTCGTCGGTCAGTCGCGCCGTTCCCGCGGCGATTCCCGGCACCGCGACGCCGTGTCCGGCGCGGCGCGCGTCGTCGCCCTCCAGCCGCACCTCCGGCAGGAACGCGAGCGCCTCGTCGAGCGGCACGATCCGCTCCGGGTCGGCGTCGCCGACCTCGAACGGCCCGATCGCGGTGCGGCGCAGCTGCTCGCAGTAGGCGTCGCCCAGGTCGGCGATCAGCGAGCGCACGTAGGTGCCGGCGGAGCAGCGGATCGCGAACGTGCGGCGGTCGCCGTCGCGGTCGAGCTCGTCGAAGGCGTAGACGGCCACCTCGCGCTCGGGCAGGTCGACCTGCTCGCCGCGCCGCGCCAGCTTGTAGGCCCGCTCGCCGCCGACTCTCACCGCGGAGAAGGCGGGCGGGCGCTGGCGGATCCGGCCGGTCGGCAGGTCGAGGTCGCCGCTCGGGATCGTGCCGGTCTCCGCGATCTCCCCCTCGCTGTCGCCGGTGCTGGACGTCGCGCCGAAGCGCGCCACCGTCACGTACGACTTCGGCAGCGCCATCAGGAAGCGCTGCACCCGCGTGGCACGACCCACGAGGACCAGCAGGAGCCCGGTCGCGAACGGGTCGAGCGTGCCGGCGTGGCCGACCTTCGTGCCCTTTCCCAGTCGGCGCCGCGTCTGGGCCACGACGTCGTGCGAGGTCACGCCGGCGGGCTTGTCGAACAGGATCACGCCGTCCACGGCCCGCAGCCTACGTGGGTGGCGCTTCGCCCGGCCGCAAGCCGGGATCGAGGTGCAAGTTGTGTACCGCATAGGTACACAACTTGACGCTCATCCATCTGGAGTGGGAGCGGAGCGCGGCTACAGCGCCAGCTGCGCCGCGACCTGCTCGCGCAGGAACGCGACGAGCTCGTCCCACGGCAGCGTCGTCGAGAAGCCGGCCGCCTGGCGGTGGCCGCCGCCGCCTTGTGCGCGCGCGATCGCGGAGACGTCGACGCGGTCGTCGCTGGCGCGCAGGGAGACCTTGCGCTGCTCGGGATCGGCGGCGCCGAGGCGGTCGCGCACGAGCGCGGCCACGGCGGTGCCCTCGATCGCGCGCAGGTGGTCGACGACGCCCTCGGAGTAGTTCTCCTCGGCGCCGACGCTCGCGAAGTCCTCGCGGGACAACCGGGTGATCGTGAGGCGGCCGGCGTCGTGGCGCTCGATCTGGCCGAGCGCGCGCGCCAGCAGCGCGACCTTCGCGTACGGCACGCCCTCGTATATGCGGTGGTAGACGTCGTGCACGTCGACGCCCGCGTCGATCAGCTCGGCCGCCATCACGTGCGCGCGCGTGCCGGTGTTCTCGTACATGAACTTGCCGGTGTCGGTGACGAGGCCGACGTACAGCGCCTCCGCGATCTTCACCGTCGGCGTCACGCCGAGCCCGTGCATCAGGTCCCACACGATCTCGGCCGTGCACGACGCCTCCGGCACGACGAGGTTGACCGTGCCGAAGTGCGTGTTGTCGTGGTGGTGGTCGACGTTCACGATGTGCGCGTCGTCGAGCTGCAGCGCCTCGGCGGGGTTGCGGTCGATGTTGCCGCAGTCGAGGAAGACCACCGTGCGCCCGGCGACGTCGGCGGGCGGCACGCTCGCGAGCCCGTCGAAGTCGAAGAAGCGGTACTCGTACGGCAGCGGGAACTCGTCGGCCGCCATGAACATCGTCGAGTCCTTGCCGAGCGCGCGCAGGATCTCGTGCATCGCGAGCAGCGAGCCGAGCGCGTCGCCGTCGGGATGCTCGTGCGTGACGAGCAGGAAGCTGTCGGCGTTCTGCAGCTCGGCCAGGACCTCCGCGCGCGTTGCGCGCTTGCCCTGCTCGGTGGTCGTCACGCGCGGCCGCTCTCGTCGCGATCGTCGAGCAATGCGCTGAGGCGGATGCCGCGGTCGACCGTGTCGTCGTATTCGAACGCGAGCGCCGGCGTGTGCTTGAGCCGCAGCTCGGCGGCGATGCGGCGCTGGAGGAAGCCGTGCGCGGAGTTCAGCCCGTCGAGGCTCGCGGCACGCGTCTCCTCGTCGCCCAGCACGCTGACGTACACGCGGGCGTGGCGCAGGTCTGGGCTTGTCTTGACGGCAGTCACGGTGACGAACCCGACGCGCGGGTCCTTGAGCTCTTGTGTGATGGCATCGCTGAGCACGGCACGAAGCAACTCATCGACGCGACGCATGCGACTGCCGCTCATCCTACGCTCCGCATCGGATTGGCGTACCCCGACTCGTTCATTACTCAAGCTCGATACGACGTACGGCCCGAGCCGTCATCCGCGCAGGTCCTCGACCGAGGCGACCAGCCGCTCGACGCGCGCGCCCTGCGGCAGCCGCTCCTCCAGCCACCGCTCGACGCGCTCGACCGCGCTCTGGAGCGTCGCCATGTCGCCGCTCACGAGCGACGCGGTGAGCGTGCTGCGCTGCCACAGGTCTTGGTGCCCGGTCTCCGCGACGGCGACGCCCAGCCGCGTCTGCAGCTGCGCCTTCAGCGACGACAGCTCCTTGCGCTTGCCCTTCAGGCTGCCGGCGTCGGGGAAGTGCACGTCGATCACGAGCACGGCGACGTAGCCGCCCGCGTCCGCCACGGCCGTCAGGCGAGCTCGCGCTCGACCTTCCGCGTCGCGTACGCCTCGAGCACGTCGCCCTCCTTCACGTCGGCGAAGTCCTTCAGCACGATGCCGCACTCGAAGCCGGACGCGACCTCTCTCGCGTCCTCGTTGAAGCGGCGCAGGCTCTGGATCTCGCCGTCGTAGACGACCGTGCCGTCGCGCACGAGGCGCACTCTCGCGCCGCGCACGACTCTGCCGTCGGTCACGTAGGAGCCGGCGATCGTGCCGATTCTCGAGGCGCGGAAGATCTGGCGGACCTCGACGGTCGCCGTCTGGTCCTCGACCTCCTCGGGCTCCAGCATGCCCTCCATCGCCGCGCGCAGCTCCTCGATCGCGCGGTAGATGACCGCGTAGGAGCGGATCTCGACGCCCTCGCGGTCGGCCACCTGGCGGGCGTCGCCGACCGGGCGCACGTTGAACGCCAGCACGACCGCGTCGGAGGCGGCGGCGAGCATCACGTCGGACTCGTTGACGCCGCCGACGCCGCGGTGGATCACGTTGACCGAGATCTCCGACTGCGGCAGCTTCGCGATCTCGTCCTCGATCGCCTCGAGCGAGCCGGCCACGTCCGCCTTCAGCACGAGGTTGAGGTCCTGCAGCTCGCTCTTGAAGATGTCCTCGAGCGAGATGCGCTTGCCGGAGCGGCGCGCGAGCGCCTCGGTCTTGAGGCGGTTGGCGCGCTCGCCGGCGAGCTGGCGCGCCTTGCGGTCGTTCTCGACGACGCGCACGAACTCGCCCGCCTCCGGAACGGAGTCGAAGCCGAGGATCTCGACCGGCTCCCCCGGCTCCGCCTTCTTCACGCGGTTGCCGAGGAAGTCGTTCATCGCACGGACCTTGCCCCAGTGCGAGCCGGCGAACAGCGCGTCGCCGACGTGCAGCGTGCCGCGCTGGATCAGGACGGTGACGACCGCGCCGCGGCCCGGGTCGAGCTTGCTCTCGACGATCACGCCGGAGGCGTCGGTGTCCTTGTTCGCGCGCAGCTCCTCGACCTCGGACATCACGAGGATCGTGTCGAGCAGGTTGTCGAGGCCCTGCTTGGTCTTCGCCGAGACGTCGACGAACTCGGTCTCGCCGCCCCACTCGACCGGCTGCAGGCCGAGCTGCGTCATCTCGGTACGGACGCGGTCGGGCTGCGCGCCCTCCTTGTCGATCTTGTTGACGGCGACGAGGATCGGGACCTCGGCGGCCTTCGCGTGGTCGACCGCCTCCTGCGTCTGCGGCTTCACGCCGTCGTCGGCGGCGACGACGATCACCGCGATGTCGGTGACCTTGGCGCCGCGGGCGCGCATGGCGGTGAACGCCTCGTGGCCCGGCGTGTCGAGGAACGTGACGACCTTGTCGCTGTGGTGCACCTGGTAGGCGCCGATGTGCTGCGTGATGCCGCCGGCCTCGCCCGCGGTCACCTCGGTGTCGCGGATCGCGTCCAGCAGCGAGGTCTTGCCGTGGTCGACGTGGCCCATGATCGTGACGACCGGCGGGCGCTCGACCATCGCGTCGTCGGCGTCCTCGTAGACCGGCTCGGCGTCGACGTCGTCGGCGGCGTGGACGATCTCGACCGTCTTGTTGAACTCGGTCCCGAGCAGCTCGATCGCCTCGTCGGACAGCGTCTGCGTGAGCGTCGCCATCTCGCCGAGCGCCATCAGTCTCTTGATGATCTCGGGCACCGGCACGTCGATGTACTCGGCGACGTCCTTGACGGTCGAGCCGGAGTTGATGCGGACGTGCGCGGGACCGGTCGGGCCCTGGCGCGTCTCGAGCGGAGCCGGCTCCTCGTAGGTGCCGCGGCGGCGTCGGCCGCGGCGCTGACGGCGCGGCGGCTGGTTGGGACCGCCGCCCGGGCCTCCGCCGCCGGGCGCGCGACGCGAGGCCTGCGAATCGATCACGACGCGGCGGCGGCCGCCGGCCGCGCCGGGCGCGCGCTCGCCTTGCAGCGAATCGCGTGTCGGGCGCTGCTGTCTCTGGCCGCCATCGCCGCCTCTGCCGGCGGATCTCGGCTCGCCTCTGGCGACGGCGCCGTTCGTGCCCAGCGCTCTGAGCGCCAGCGCCTCGTCGACGGTCGCGGAGGGCGCGGCCGCGTCGATGCCGGCAGCCTGCAGCTTGAGCAGGAGGTCCTTGACGGACATCCCCTGCTCTTTTGCGATGTCGTTGACGCGCTTCTTGCTCATTCCTCGTCCAAGTGTACGTTCTCGCCGGGTGCCGGCGCGGTCATCGCGCGTCGGAACGCACGATTGAAGCCTCCACTTCGTGCGGCCCGATCGACGCACTGGCGGGTCCGGCAGGTGTAGGCGCCGCGGCCCGGCCGGCGCGCATGCGGATCGGCCACGACCCGCCCGGCGTCCGCGCACCAGCGCAGCAGCGACCGTCTCGGCGCCACGCGACCGCAGCCGACGCAGCGTCGTTGGGGCTGACGGCCTATGACGCGGGGTCCTCCACCTCGGTCGCGACCGGCTCCTCGGCCGCCGGCTCCTCCTCGGCGGGAGCCTCCGTCGCGATCTCCGGACCGTCCGCGACCGGCTCGTCCACCGCGTCGACGGCACCGTCGCCGTCGTCGCCGGCGAGCGCGGCGACCTCGTCGCCCTCGACGTCGTTGAGCGCCTGGTGCGTGTCGAGGCCGCAGTAGCGCGAGCCCGGCAGCGCGGCGTTCGGGCAGCGGCGGCCGTTGGAGAGGATCGCCGCGCAGCGGCCCTGCGTCGCGTCTTCCTCCTCGTAGCCGTGCTCGGCCTCCTCCTGCGCGAACTCGGTCTCCGAGCGGATGTCGATGCGCCAGCCGGTCAGGCGCGCGGCGAGGCGCGCGTTCTGGCCTTCGCGCCCGATCGCGAGCGACAGCTGGTCGTCGGGCACGATCACGGTCGCCTGCTTGGCCTCGTCGTCGACGAGCACCTCGCGCACGCGCGCCGGCGAGAGCGCCTTGGCGACGAAGCGGGCGGGCTCGTCGTTGTAGGGGATGATGTCGATCTTCTCGCCGCGCAGCTCGGAGACGACCATCCGCACGCGCGAGCCGCGCGGCCCGACGCAGGCGCCGACCGGGTCGACCCCGTCGGCGTGCGAGACGACCGCGATCTTCGAGCGGTAGCCGGGCTCGCGCGCGACGTTCGTGATCTCGACGAGGCCGTCGGCGATCTCCGGGACCTCCAGCTCGAACAGCGACTTGATCAGCTCCGGGTCGCGGCGGGAGACGATGATGCTCGGGCCCTTGGTCGAGGCCGAGACGTCCTTGATGACCGCCTTGATCCGCTGCGAGTGGTCGTAGCGCTCGCCGTCGACCTGCTCGGACTTCGGCAGCAGCGCCTCGACGCGCTCGCGCAGCTGCACGAGCGTGTAGCGCGAGTCGGACTGCTGCACGATGCCGGTGATCAGCTCGCCGACGCGGTCGCGGTACTCCTCGAACATCATGTCGCGCTCGGCTTCGCGGATCCGCTGCAGGATCACCTGCTTCGCCGTCTGCGCGGCGATGCGGCCGAAGTCTTCCGGCGTCACGTCGACGCGCTCGATCTGGTCCTCGTACTCCTTGAGCTTCTCGAGGTCGAGCTCGGGGGCGACCTCCTCGCGCGCTTCGCCGGTCTCCGGATCGACGTTGCCGAGCGGGCCCTGGCCGTCTTCGGCGGCCTCCGCCTCCGCGGCCTGCTCCTCCTCCTGCTCCTTCAGCAGCTGCGCCTCGAGCTCCTCGGGGATCTGCAGCTCCCAGACGGTGAAGTCGCCGGTCTCGCGATCCATCTCGACCTGCGCGTAGGGCGCAGCGCCCGGGGTCTTCTTGTACGCCGACAGCAGGGCGTCCTCGAGTGCGACCATGAGCTTCTCGCTCGAGATGTTCTTCTCGGCGGCGAGAGCACGGGTGGCATCCAGGATCTCTTTCGACATGCGGCTTACTCTCCTGGGACGAGGTTGGATCGGGAGATGGCGCTGTAGGGGATCGCGACGACGCCGTCGTCGAGGGCGATCGTCACCTCCTCGTCAGTCGCGCCGACGAGCTCTCCGGTGAAGGACTTGTGGCCTTCGCGCGCCTCGCGCATGCGAACGCGGGCGCGGCGACCGAGGAAGCGGTGGTAGTGCGAGGGCTTCGTGAGCGGACGGTCGGTGCCCGGCGAGGAGACCTCGAGCGCATAGCGCTCGCGGACCTGCGGCAGCTCGTGCGTGACGCGCTCGCAGAGCTCGAGCGTGACGCCGTCCGGATGGTCGATGAACAGCCGCACGGTGTCGCCGGCGACCTCCACGAGCAGCACCTCGACGTCCGGCTCGCTGGCGGCGAGCTGATCCTCGATCTCGGTCTGAAGGGAAGGCTTGGGGGAATCGGTCATGTCAACAAAAAAAGTGGGCGAGCGCCCACTTTCGGTACGGCCGTCGGGACGGACCCGACGCGAAAGCTGTGCGATGAGCTTAGCACCACCCCCATGTGGTCGTTGAGCATTTCGTCGCGATGAAGCCGCGATTGCACGCGGCGCCGTTGCGTATCGTGTGCCGCCCGTGACAGAGGATCCGCGCAGCGTCGTCGACGCCTACATCGCCGGCCTGGAGGGCGAGACGCGCCAGGTCGCGTTCGCCGAGTGGGGCATCACCGTCGACGCGGCCGGGTGGCCGCTGCACGTCGGCATCGCGATCCGCGACGGGGTGCTGCGTGCGCAGGCGCAGGTGATCGAGGCGGACCGGATCGACCCCCACGACCTGCTGCGCTGGAACCGCCAGATCCCGTTCCTGCGCTTTGCGCACACGCGCGACGGCGAGGTGTGGATCCAGGGCGACCTGCCGCTGACCGCGGTCTCCCCCGGCGAGCTCGACCGCTTCCTCGGCTTGCTGGTGCTGAGCGCGACGCAGGCGCGACAGGCGGCGCCGGAGCCCGCGCCCGACGCCGCCGCGCAGTGAGCACCGGCGGCGCGGCGATCCGCTCCGCCGAGCGCGCGGACGTCGCGGCGGTGCTCGCGCTGTGGACTCACGGCCGCAGCGGGCACGCCTCGCTGCCGGACAACGCCGAGGCGGTCGAGCGCCTGCTCGCCGACCGTCCCGACGCGCTGCTCGTCGCCGAGGCGGACGGCGCGGTGGTCGGCGCGCTGATCGCCGCGAGCGACGGCTGGCGGGGCAGCATGTACCGCCTGACGGTCGCGGCCGCATGGCGGCGCCGGGGCGTCGGGCGTGCGCTCGTGCAGGAGGGCGAGCGGCGCCTGCGCGATCGCGGGACGCCCCGCATCACGGCGCTCGTCGCGCGCGACGACGCGGTCGCGCGCGGCTTCTGGGCGGCGGTCGGCTACGCCGACGATCGCGAGATCGGGCGCTTCGTGCGCAACGCGTAGGCTGTCGCCGTGGCCTACCGCGTCCTGCATGCCGCCGACGCGTTCTGGCGCCCGTCGAACGCGATGGGCGTGCTCAACACCGATCTGGGCGGGCAGCTGCAGGCTGAGACGCTCGGCGCCCGCCTTTGGCGGCTGGCGCCCGGTCAGGCGTCGACGAAGCACCGGCACGCGTCGCAGACCGAGCTGTACGTGGTGCTGGAAGGAACCGGCCGCATGCGCGTCGGCGACGAGCTGCTCACGCTCGCGCAGCTCTCGGCCGTGCTGGTCGAGCCGCGTACGGTCCGTCAGCCGTTCAACGACACCGACGCCGACACGCTCTGGCTCGTCGTCGGCACGCCGCGCGAGGCGGTTGCCAGCACGCTTGAGATGACGCCTGAGCAGCTCGCCGACATGTACCCCGACGGCGTCAGAGCGCTTCCGCCCGAGCTGGGCGGCTGATCACCCGTCGCAGGTGTCGCGCCGCCGCGCGCGCGTGCGGCTCAACCGCCGACGCGTCGTATGCGAGGACTGCAGGCCGTAGGCGCGCAGGTCAGGGACTGCTGCCGCGCGTCGAGCGTCGTACCGGAAGCGTGAATGCCGAACGTCACGTCGACCGGTATGCGTCCGCAGCGCATGGTTCGGAACTGTGATCGCGGCGGGTCAGCGCGCGGCGGCGGCGCGGGCGCGGTCGCGGTAGACGCGGTAGTCGCCGCGCTCGGGGCGCAGTCCGGCGGCCTGGGCGAGCGGGCGGCGCGCCTCCGCGTGACGGCCGAGCTGCTGCAGGCAGCGGCCGAGGCAGAAGAGCGCGAAGTCGTTCGTCGGCGCCTGCTCGACGATGGCCGCGAATTCCTGCGCCGCCTCCTCGTAGCGCTGCGCATGGAACAGCGCGCGGCCCAGCGCCTCGCGGATCGACGCCTTGTCGGGCGCGAGGTCGCGCGCGCGGGTGAGCGGGATCGTGGCCGAGTGGTGGTCGCCGGCCTCGAGCAGCGCCGTCCCCTGCTGGAAGAGGTGGTAGACGTCGGCCATCTCTCCAGTGTAGGAGGCGCGTCTACGGGATCGGAACGGACCTGCGCAGCTGCAGCACGACGTCGAGGATCGCGGCGGCGATCGCGCCTTTCGGCGCCCGTGCGACCGGGTGCTCGCCGTCGGCGGTGACGATCGTGACCTCGTTGTCGGTCGCGTCGAAGCCGATGTCGGCACGCGAGATGTCGTTGACGACGATCGCGTCGAGGCGCTTGCGCGCGAGCTTCCCGCGCGCGTAGTCGAGCGCCCCCTCGCCGTGCTCGGCGGCGAAGCCGACGACCGTCTGCCCCGGACGGCGCGCGGCGGCCAGGCCGCTCAGCACGTCGGGCGTCGGCTCGAGCGCGATCGCGTCGGGCGCGTCGGCGGAGTCCTTCTTCAGCTTGCGGTCGGCCGGGTCCGCCGGGCGGAAGTCGGCGACGGCCGCGGCCATCAGCAGCACGTCGCAGCGGGGGAACGCCTCCGCACACGCATCCGCCAGCTGCTCCGCGGTCTCGACCGGCACGACGCTCACGCCCGCGGGCTCCGGCAGCGAGACGTTCGCGGCAATCACCGTCACCTCCGCGCCGCGCCGCGCCGACTGCTCGGCGAGCGCATAGCCCATGCGGCCGGAGGAGCGGTTGCCGACGTAGCGCACCGAGTCGATCGGCTCGCGCGTCCCGCCGGCGGTGACGAGCACGCGCACGCCGGCGAGCGAGGCGGAATCCGGCAGCGCTCCGGACGCGACCGCCGCCTCCACCGCCGCCAGCAGCTCGGCCGGCTCCGCCAGACGCCCGACCCCGTGCTCGCCCTTGGACGCCAACGCGCCGACGCCCGGGTCGACGATCCGCACGCCGCGCGCGCGCAGCAGCGCGAGGTTGGCCTGCGTCGCCTCGTGCTCGTACATCGCGTCGTTCATCGCCGGCGCCACCACGAGCGGGCAGCGGGCCGCGAGCGCGGCGCTCGTCAGCAGGTTGTCGGCGTGCCCGTGCGCGAGCTTCGCCAGCGTGTTGGCCGAGGCCGGCGCGACGAGGAAGACGTCGGCGTTGGCGACCAGCTGCAGGTGGCTGATCGGCTCATGCTCGGGCAGCGCATCGCCGGGGAACGCGCCGCGCAGCGGATCCCGCGCGAACTCGCTCGTCAGCACGGGCGCGCCCGTGATCCCCTCGAACGACGCGACGCCGACGAAGCGCTCGCTCGTCGGCGTCTGGATCACGCGCACGCTGTGCCCGGCCTTCGTCGCGAGGCGTACGAGCTCGAGCGCCTTATAGGCGGCGATCCCCCCGCTGACGCCGAGCAGCAGCCTGGCCATGTGCGTGTCCTTCGCCCTGCGTCGCGAAAACCTTTCGCGCGCTCCGAGCGACTAGCGGTAGTGGTACTTGATCTTGCCCGCGGCGACTTCCTCGAGCGCGATCGTGAGGTAGTTCTTCGAGCGGGTCTCGACCATCGGCGGCGGGAACTCGTCGAACGTGCCCTCGCCGAGGTTGTGGTAGTAGCTGTTGATCTGCCGCGCGCGCTTCGCGGCGACGACGACGCTCGCGTAGTCGGAGTCGACGTGCGTCAGCAGGCGGTCGATGCGGGGAGAGATCAAGAGACGGGCCTTTCCGGAGGTTGAGCAGGGGATTCTAGCTCGTGCCGCACGACGCGCTCCAACTCGGCCACCGCGTCCTCCTGGCGGTCGTTCATGACCTGGTGGTGGAACTCGTCGCGCGCGGACAGCTCGCGCTCGGCGACGGCGAGCCGCCGTTCGATCTCATCGGGGTCGTCGGTCCCCCGCCCGACCAGCCGCTCGCGCAGCGCCTGCTCCGACGGCGGCACGATGAAGATCTGCACGGCGGCGGGCAGCGTGCTGCGCACCTGGCGGGCGCCCTGGACCTCGATCTCCAGCACCACCGGGATGCCCGCGGCGGTGCGGCGCTCGAGCTCCGAGCGCAGCGTCCCGTAGCGGCGGCCGGAGTAGGCGGCGTGCTCGACGAACGCGCCCGCCTTGACCTTGCGGTCGAACTCCTCGTCGCTGAGGAAGTGGTAGTCGACCCCGTCGAACTCGCCGGGGCGCGGCTGACGCGTCGTCGCGGAGACGGACAGCTCGAGCTCCGGGATGCGCGCGAGCAGGCCGCGGATCAGCGTGCCCTTGCCGACGCCCGAGGGGCCGGTGATGACGAAGACGCGTGCCACGCGCGCGGCGCCGTCGCGTTAGCGGCGGAGCAGCGCGACGAGCTCGGCGCGCTGCCGGGGCGAGAGCCCGCCGATCGTCTTGCTCGGCGAGATGCGGCACACGTTCAGGATCTTGTTGGCCTTCACGCGACCGTACTTCGGAACCGCCAGCAGCAGGTCGAAGACCTTCGCCGTCTCGACGTAGGTCGGCGGCTCCATCAGCAGCTCGTGGATCGCGACGCGGCCGGCCTTGAGGTCGCGCTTGAGCTGCGCGCGCTTCGTGCGGATTTCGTTCGCGCGTGTGAGCGCGATCATCCGCTGGTGCAGCGAACGCTCTGGCGCGGTGGCGTGCTTGGCGGGCGTTTCGCTGGCGGCCGGCGACATCGGCGGCGAGTCTACAACGTGCGAGCGGGTCGGCAAGCGCTTACCGGCGAAATTCGCCTCGACCTCAACTTGAGGTCGAGCTATGTCGAGGCTGACTGGAAGGATCCAATCCGTTTGCAGGTGTTTTCAGAACGGGAACGCAGACGTTCGCTCAAACGCCCCGGGCCAGCTCAGACGGCGGCGAAGAGGTGTCGTCGCGCTGCAGATCCTGCAGCGAAATGACGGGCGCCTTGCCCCGCCGTGCGGCGGCGATGGCGCGGGCGGCCGCCATCGCGCCGGTCATCGTCGTGATGCACGGGATCCCGCGCGCGACGGCGGCGGAACGGATCTCCCAGCCGTCCGCGCGGGCGCCCGTGCCGACCGGTGTGTTGACGACGAGGCGCACCTCCCCGCGCTCGATCTCGTCGAGCACGTTCGGAGAGCCTTCGCCGATCTTGCAGATCGAGCGGACCGGGATCCCCATGCGCTTGATCGCCTGCGCGGTGCCGCCCGTGGCGACGAGCTCGAAGCCGAGCTCGTGCAGCTGCGCGGCGACGCCGGCCGCCGCCGGCTTGTCGCCGTCGGCCACGGTGATGAAGACGCTGCCCGTGTCGGGCAGCTGCGACCCGGCCGCCGCCTGCGCCTTCGCGAACGCGGTCGGGAAGTCGCGCGCGATCCCCATCACCTCGCCGGTCGAGCGCATCTCCGGTCCGAGCAGCGAGTCGGCGCCGGCGAAGCGGTCGAACGGGAGCACCGCCTCCTTGACGCAGACGACGTCGCCGACCGGGTCGGCCGGCAGGTCGAGGTCCCTGACGCGCTCGCCGAGCATCACGCGGCAGGCCAGCTTCGCGAGCGGATGCCCGATTGCCTTCGAGACGAACGGGACGGTGCGCGAGGCGCGCGGGTTGGCCTCGATCACGTAGAGCCTGCCGCTCGTGTCGACCGCGTACTGCACGTTCAACAGGCCGACGACGCCGAGCGCCTTCGCGATCCCCTCGGTATGGGAGCGGATCTGCGCGAGCGCGTCGGGGCCGAGCGAATGCGGCGGCAGCACGCAGGCGGAGTCGCCGGAGTGGATGCCGGCCTCCTCGACGTGCTGCATGATCCCGCCGATCCAGACGTCCTCGCCGTCGCACAGCGCGTCGACGTCGAGCTCGATCGAGTCCTCGAGGAAGCGGTCGAGGAAGATCTCCTTGCCGCTGCCGTGCGCCGAGCCGACGCGCGTCAGGTAGTCCTGCAGCCCGTCGAGCGAGTAGACGATCTCCATCGCCCGGCCGCCGAGCACGTACGACGGCCGCACGAGCAGCGGGAAGCCCACGCCCGGCGCCTTCTCGAGGGCCTCCTCCGGCGAGTGCGCGGTCGCGTACGGCGGCGCCTCGTAGCCGAGCTGCTCCAGCAGCCTGCCGAAGCGGCCGCGGTCCTCGGCGAGGTCGATCGAGTCGATGCTCGTGCCGAGGATCGGCACGCCCGCCTCCGCGAGGCCGGCAGCGAGGCGCAGCGGCGTCTGCCCGCCGAACTGGACGATCACGCCCTCCGGCCGCTCGACCTCGCAGACGCCGAGCACGTCCTCCAGCGTCAGCGGCTCGAAGTAGAGGCGGTCCGACGTGTCGTAGTCGGTCGAGACGGTCTCCGGATTGCAGTTGACCATCACCGCGTCGCGGTCGGACTCGCGCACGGTCATCGCGGCGTGCACGCAGCAGTAGTCGAACTCGATCCCCTGGCCGATGCGGTTCGGTCCGGCGCCGAGGATCACGACCGATCTGCGCTCGCCGCGCTCGACCTCGGAGGCCGCGTCCGCGCCGCCGCGGCGCGGACGCTCGCGCGAGGAGTAGTAGTACGGCGTGCGCGCGGCGAACTCGGCGGCACAGGTGTCGACGGACTTGAAGACCCGCTCGCCCGCCTCGACGGCCGCCGGATCGAGCGCCAGCTCCCGCAGCTCGCACAGGAACCACGGGTCGATCGACGTGCGCGCGTTGAGCGTCTCGACGTCGACGCCGCGCCGGAACGCCTCCAGCACCAGGTCGAAGCGCTCCGGGCCTCCGTTCTCGAGCGCCGCCAGCAGCGCCTCCTCCTCAGCCGGCGGCGTGACGCGCGCGTCGAGCTCGCGCGAGCGCAGCGCCTTCGCGAACGCCTGCTTGAAGGTGCGGCCGATCGCCATCGCCTCGCCGACCGACTTCATGTGCGTCGAGAGGCCGGCGTCGGAGCCGGGGAACTTCTCGAACGCGAAGCGCGGCCACTTCACGACGCAGTAGTCGATCGTCGGCTCGAAGCTCGCCGGCGTGGCGCGCGTGATGTCGTTGTCGATCTCCTGCAGCGTGTAGCCGACGGCCAGGCGCGCGGCGATCTTCGCGATCGGAAAGCCGGTCGCCTTCGAGGCGAGCGCGGAGGAGCGCGAGACGCGCGGGTTCATCTCGATGACGACGATCTCGTCGGTCGCCGGGTTGACGGCGAACTGCACGTTCGAGCCGCCCGTCTCGACGCCGACCGCGCGGATCACGGCGATCGCCTGGTCGCGCAGCTGCTGGTAGAGCTTGTCCGTGAGCGTCTGCTGCGGCGCCACGCAGACCGAGTCGCCCGTGTGGACGCCCATCGGGTCGAGGTTCTCGATCGAGCAGACGATCACGACGTTGTCGGCGTGGTCGCGCATCACCTCCAGCTCGAACTCGCCCCAGCCGAGCACCGACTCGTCGATCAGCACCTGGCCGATCGGCGAGGCGGCGATCCCGCGCTTGCAGATCTGCTCGTACTCGTCCGGCGTGCGCGCGATCCCGCCGCCGCGCCCGCCGAGCGTGAAGGCCGGGCGGATGATCGCCGGCAGGCCGATCCGCTCCATCTCGGCGCGCGCCTGGTCGAGGTTCGTCGCGATCGCCGAGGCCGGCACGCGCAGTCCGGCCGCCGCCATCGTCTCGCGGAAGCGGTCGCGGTCCTCGGCGCGGTCGATCGCCTCGTAGTTGGCGCCGATCAGCTCCACGCCGAAGCGCTCGAGCGTGCCGTCCTCGTGCAGCGCCTTCGCGAGGTTCAGCGCCGTCTGGCCGCCGAGCGTCGGCAGCAGCGCGTCGGGGCGCTCCCGCTCGATCACCTGCGCGACGGGGCCGGGCAGCAGCGGCTCCACGTACGTCGCGGTCGCCAGCTCCGGGTCGGTCATGATCGTCGCCGGGTTGGAGTTGACGAGGACGACCTCGTAGCCCTCCTCCATCAGCACCTTGCACGCCTGCGTGCCGGAGTAGTCGAACTCGGCCGCCTGCCCGATCACGATCGGCCCCGAGCCGATGATGAGGATCTTCTTGATGTCCTCGCGCTTAGGCACAGGCGGCGATCTCCTCGATGAAGCGGTCGAACAAGTAGAGCGCGTCGTGCGGGCCGGGGCCCGCCTCGGGGTGGTACTGCACCGTCGCGCCCGGCACGTCGCGCAGCGCGAGCCCCTCGACGGTGCGGTCGTAGAGGTTGATGTGCGTCAGCTCGGCGGCGCCGAAGTCGGTCTCCCAGCGGACCGGCTCGTCGCTCGGCAGCGTCTTCGCGCCGCCGGGGCCGAGCACCGCGAAGCCGTGGTTCTGGCTCGTGATCTCGACGCGGCCGGTCGTGAGGTCCTTCACCGGGTGGTTGGAGCCGCGGTGGCCGAACGGCAGCTTGTACGTCTCCAGCCCGACGGCGCGGCACAGCAGCTGGTGGCCGAGGCAGATGCCGTAGACGGGCTTCTTGCCGACGAGCCCGCGCACCGTCTCGACGACGTAGTCGAGCGCGGCCGGGTCGCCGGGGCCGTTGGCGAGGAAGAAGGCGTCGGGGTCGCGCGCGAGCAGCGCCTCGGCGCTCGACGTGCAGGGATGCAGCTCGACGGTCGCGCCGCGCTCGCGCAGGTTGCGCACGATCGAATCCTTCACGCCGGTGTCGATCATCGCGATGGTCGGGCCGTCGCCGCGGCCGCCCAGCGGGCCCAGGATCGCCGGCTCCGCCGGGGTCACCTCGCGGGCGAGGTCTCGCCCGCTCATGTCGGGCTCCGCCGCGATCAGCGCGCGCGCGTCCTGCTCCGGCATGCTCGCCGGAAAGACGCCGCCGCGCATCGCGCCCGCGTCGCGGATGTGGCGCACCAGCGCGCGCGTGTCGAGGTCGGTGATGCCGGGGACGCCGCAGTCGCGCAGCCAGTCGAGCCAGCCGCCCTCCGCGCCGGGCGCGTCCTCGCGGTTGGTCGCGGCGCGCATGATCGCGGCGCGCGCGTGGATGCGGTCGGACTCCATCGCCTCGGCGCTCACGCCGTAGTTGCCGACGTGAGCGGTCGTGAACGTGATCAGCTGCCCGGCGAACGAGGGGTCCGTGACGGCCTCCTGGTAGCCGGTCATGCCGGTCGTGAAGACGACCTCGCCGACGGCGTGCGTGTCTGCGCCGCAGGCGAGCCCGTCGAAGCGCTCGCCGTCCTCGAGCAGGACGTACGCGGTCGGATCGGTCTGAGCCATCTACATCACCAGCTTCTGGATCGTCTTGAACTCCTCGCTGCCGGCCTCGCCGAGCAGCTCGAACAGGGCGGTCTCGACGGACGTGAGGATCGCGCCGCTCGTCTCCATCTTGCGCAATCCCAGTTCGCGGTTGGCGGTCGTGCGCGAGCCGACCGCGTCGATCGCGACGTGCACCTCGACGCCGCCGCCGAGCAGGTCATGCACCGTCTGGTTGACGCACACGTGCGCCTCGATCCCGCACACGAGCGCCTGGTCGCGCCCCTGCAGGTCGAAGCCGTCGGCGCGCACGGCGGAGAAGACGGTCTTCGGCAGCCGCTCGACGTCCTCGCCGAGCGCCTCGCGCACCGGCGTCACCGTGTCGCCGAGCCCGCGGGGGTACTGCTCGGTGACGAGCACCGGCAGGTCGAGCAGCTTCGCGCCCTGCACGAGGATCGCGGTCTGCGCGGCGACACGATCGAAGCCTTCGACTGCCTTCGCGAACGCCTCCTGCACGTCGATCACGACGAGCGCCGTGCGCTCCCGCTCCAGCGTGCGGCTCATGCGGCCGCCTCGACCGCGGCGCGGTGCACGACCGCGCCGGCCGCCACCGTCATCCGCACGACTCCGCGCAGCGTCCGCCCCTCGAAGCACGAGTTCTCCGACTTGCTCGCGTAGCCGCGCGCCCCGACCTCCCACTCGGCCGCGAGGTCGAGCAGGACGAGGTTCGCCGGCGCGTCGACCGCGATCCGCGGCGTCGGCAGCTCGAGCAGCGCCGCGCCGGCCGTCATCCGCTCGACGATCAGCGAGAGCGGCAGCACGCCCGGCAGCACGAGGTCCGTGTAGAGCACGGGGAACGCGGTCTCCAAGCCGGTGACGCCCATCGGCGCCTCCTCGAAGGGGACCTCCTTCTCGTGGCGCGCATGCGGGGCGTGATCGGTCGCGACGCATTCGATCGTGCCGTCCCGCAGGCCGTCGATCAGCGCGCGGCGGTCGGTCTCCGCACGCAGCGGCGGGTTCATCTTGAAGCGCGAGTCGAGCGAGCGCACCGCCTCGTCGGTCAGCGTCAGGTGGTGCGGCGAGACCTCGCCGCTGACGTGCGCGCCGGCGGCCTTCCAGGCGGCGAGCGCCTCGACCGACTCGACGCACGAGAGGTGCTGGAAGTGCGCCCGCCCCTGCTCGTAGGCTGCCAGCGCGGCGTCGCGCGCGACCATCGTCGACTCGGAGATCGAGGGGATGCCCGCCATCCCCAGGCGCGCCGAGACGGCTCCCTCGTGCATCACGCCATGGCCTGACAGCGAGGGTTCCTCCTCGTGCAGCCCGAGCACGCCTCCGGTCAGGCGCTGGTACTGAAACGCGCGGCGCAGCATGCCGGCCGAGACGACCGGCTTGCCGTCGTCGGTGAAGCCGACCGCGCCGGCGTCGCGCAGCTCCGCCATCTCGCTCAGGTCGCTGCCCTGGAGTCCGACGGTGATCGCCGGCATGAACCCGACCGGCACCGCCGCCTCGCGCTCGGCCTGCGCGGTGAGCGCACGCAGCAGCGGCGCGCTGTCGAGCGTCGGCGCGGTGTTCGGCATCGCGACGATGCCGCAGTAGCCGCCTGCCGCCGCCGCGGCGGTGCCGGTGGCGAGCGTCTCCTTGTGCTCCTGGCCGGGCGTGCGCAGGTGCACGTGGGGGTCGAAGAAGGCCGGGAACAGGTGCAGGCCCTCCCCCTCGACTACGTCTGTCCCGTCGGGCGCCGGCAGCGCGCCCGGCGCGCCAAGCTCCGCGATCGCCCCGTTCCGCACGAGCACGTCGTGCGGCGCGTCGAGGCCGCTGCGCGGGTCGAGCACGTGCGCGCCGCGAATCAGCAGCTCCGCCGGCGGCGCGGAGGCGTGGAAGAGGCGCTGCACGCTCATGCGAGCGCGACCGCCTCGGGCGCGACTTCCGCTGCGGCCGCCTCGCCGGGCCCGCCCGCCAGCAGCTCGTACAGCACCGCCATGCGCACCACGACGCCCGCCTCGACCTGTTGGGCGATCAACGCCTGCGGCGAGTCGATCGCGTCGGCGCTCAGCTCGACGCCGCGGTTGACCGGGCCCGGGTGCATCAGCAGCTGGTGCGGCTGCAGGCGCGCGGCGTTGACCTGGTAGCGCGTCGCGTACTCGCGCAGGGAGGGCACGTACGCTTCGTGCATGCGCTCGTTCTGCATGCGCAGGACGTAGACGACGTCGGCCTCCGCGAGGCGGTCGAGCGTCGGCGCGACCTCGCAGCCGAGCGCCTCGATCCCGCGCGGGATCAGCGTCGGCGGCCCGCTGACCGTGACCTTCGCCCCCATCCGCGCGAACGCCAGGATGTCGGAGCGCGCGACGCGCGAGTGCAGCACGTCCCCGACGATCCAGATGCGCTTGCCGTCGAGCGCGCCGAGCCGGCGGCGCAGCGTGTAGACGTCGAGCAGCGCCTGCGTCGGGTGCTCGTGCTTGCCGTCGCCGGCGTTGACGACGGCGGCGTCGGTCCAGCGCGCGACGAGCTGCGCGGCGCCGGCGTGCGGCGAGCGGATCACGATCGCCGCCGGGTCGTAGGCCGTGAGCGTCTGGACCGTGTCCTTGAGCGACTCGCCCTTCGTGACCGACGAGGTCGCCGCGCGCACCGAGACGACGTCGGCCGAGAGCCGCTTGGCCGCCAGCTCGAACGAGCTGCTCGTCCGCGTCGAGGCCTCGTAGAAGAGGTTCACGACCGTGCGCCCGCGCAGGGCGGGCACCTTCTTGATCTCGCGGCCGGCCACCTCGGCGAACGAGGCGGCGCGGTCGAGGATGCGCTCGATGCCCTCGCGGTCGAGGTCGTCGATCGAGAGCAGGTGCCGGGGGTCTGCCGTCATGCCGTCGCCTCCACGGGTTGGGAGATCGTCACCTCGTCGACGCCGTCGAGCTCCTCCACGCGCACGTTCACGCGCTCCTCGCGCGCGGTCGGGAGGTTCTTGCCGACGTAGTCGGGCCGGATCGGCAGCTCGCGGTGGCCGCGGTCGGCGAGCACGGCGAGCTGCACGCGGGCGGGACGCCCGTAGTCGAAGATCGCGTCGATCGCGGCGCGCACGGTGCGGCCGGTGTAGAGCACGTCGTCGACGATCACGATCGTGCGCTGTTCGAGCGGGAAGCCGATGTGCGAGGCGTGCACGATCGGCGCGCTCGGCCGCAGCGCCACGTCGTCGCGGTAGAAGGCGATGTCGACGTCGCCGAGCGGGACCTCGTCGCCGAGCAGCTCGGCGACCAGCTCGCGCAGGCGGGCGGCCAGCGTCGCGCCGCGGCGGTGGATGCCGACGATGGCGAGCTGCTCTGAGGGGTTCTTCTCGACGATCTCGTGCGCGATCCGCACGAGCGTACGCCGCATGTCGTCGCGGTCGAGGACGACCTTCTCGGCTTCCAACCTGAACCTTCCTGGCCTCACGGGACCGGGTTAAAGGAACGGACGATCAGGACTGTATCAGCGGCTCCGGCGCCGGAGGCGGGGACCCGCTCCATCTCACCAGCTCCGGCGCGCCGCGTTCCGGGAAGGGCAGCTCGATCGCGTCGAAGTCGCGCGGGACGACCGTCTCCGGGAAGACCGCCTGCGCCTCCTCGCGGATCTCGCGCCCGCCGTAGCGGGTCGAGAGATGCACCAGCGCAAGCATCCGGACCTCCGCCTCCACGGCGGCCTTCGCCGCCTGCTCGGCGGTCGAGTGCTGCGTCTCGCGCGCGCGCTCCGACTCCTCGCGCGTGAAGGTCGCCTCGTGCACGAGCAGGTCGGCGTGATGGGCGACCTCGACGAGCACGTCGGACGGCGCCGTGTCGCCCGAGAGCACGAGCTTGCGACCGCGCCGGTCCTCGCCGATCACCTGCTCGGGCCGTACGCCGCCCACGACCTCGCCGCGCTGCAGGCGGCCGAAGTCCGGCCCGGGCTGGACGCCGAGCCGCTGGGCGAGCTCCGCGTCGAAGCGGCCGGGACGATCGTCCTCGATCACCGCGTAGCCGTAGGCGGCGCCGCGGTGCGCGACCGGGAACGCCTCGATCACGTACTCGTCGCGCTCGACCACGTCGTCGTCGGCGAGCTCGACGATCTCGACGTGGTAGCCGACCCCGCCCCACACGTGGCGCATCGAGGCCAGCAGCTTCGCGAGCCCGGGCGGCCCGTAGACCGTCAGCGGCTTCTCGCGCGCGCGCAGGTCGAACGTCTTCAGCATCCCGGGCAGGCCGAGCCAGTGGTCGGCGTGGAAGTGGGTGACGAAGACGTCCGTGAGATCCATCAGGCCCACGGAACGCAGCAGCTGGCGCTGCGTCCCCTCGCCGCAGTCGAACAGGATCCGATCCGCGCCGCGCCGCAGCAGCAGGGCGGGCAGCCCGCGCCGTGCGGTCGGCACCGATCCTGCGGTGCCCACGAAGAAGAGCGAGAGATCCATGCGTGAACGAAGCGACGTCGACGCGCCCGGCAGGATTTGAACCTGCGACCTCTCGCTCCGGAGGCGAGCGCTCTATCCACTGAGCTACGGGCGCCTGGCTTGCAGGAGCTTACCGCGGCTCACTCGGCGGGCGGGACGCCGGCCTCCTCGAGGCGCTCCTCGTAGACCCGCGCGAGGTCGGTGAAGGACACGCCGAGGCCGCGCGAGACGCGCACCATCGCTTCGAACGACGGATTCGTACGGCCGCTCTCGAGCGTCGTGAGGTAGTTGCGCCCCAGGCCGGAGGCCTCGCACACCTCCTCCTGCTTGAGCGACTTGCGGACGCGCAGCTCGCGCACGGCGATCGCCAGTGCGCGGCGCTCTCGATGCAGACCGTCTGCCACGCCGCAACCCTTTACTGGTTAGCGACTTCGATCCACGCCTGAGAGCGTGGATCTTCCCCTGGGTAGCGGGTATGCCCCCTGCTGGCTGGGGGATCCGCTTCGCGTTTACGACGCCTACGGCGTCACGATGCGGAAGCGCGTGCTGGCCTTCACGCTGCAGGCGTCGAAGCACGCGCGCGCCACCAGCGCCGCCGCCGACGAGTTCTCGCGAATGTGGATCTTCGCCGTGAACGTCCCGTGCCGGCCGGTCTGGGCGCCGCCGATCTTCTTTCCGTTCGCGTCGGTCGGCCCGGCAAGCAGCGCAAGACGCGCGTTGCTGGGGAAGCCGCGGCCCTTGAGCGTGAGCGTCTCCCCCGGCTTGACGGTCGCCGAGTCTGCCGTCAGCTGCGGGGTGCGCTCGGCGACCCGCGAGGTGGGCGCCGCTGTCGACTGCGCGACGGCGATCGTCGCGGCGGGCAGCAGCGCGAGCGCGGCGAGAGCGGTGCAGCGCAGCGGGGTCATGCTGCGCAGCCTACCCGCCGGCGACCGCCGGCAAGATCGTGACCTCGTCGCCGTCTGACACCGGCGTGTCGAGACCCTCGAGGAAACGGATGTCCTCACCGCCGATGTAGACGTTGACGAAGCGCCGCAGGCCGCCGTCGTCGGCGATCCGCTCGCGCAGCTCGCCGAACTGTTCGTACAGCGAGTCGAGTACCTCTCCGACGGTGCCGCCTTCGACCGACGCGCTCGACGCGCCGCCGGTCGCCGCGCGCAGCTGCGTCGGGATCTTGACGACGATCGCCATCAGGCCGCGACCGCCGCGCCGGACTCGACGCTCGCCTCGAACGCGTCGTACGAGGGCTCGATCTCGACCGTCTCGAACGTGCCGCGCACGGCGTCCAGCGTCTTCAAGCCCTCGCCGGTGATGATGGCGACGACGCGCTCGTCGGGGTCGATGTCGCCGCGCTCCGCGAGCTTCGCGAGGACCGCCGTCGTCACGCCGCCGGCCGTCTCGGTGAAGATGCCGGTCGTCTCGGCCAGCAGCCGGATGCCGGCCTTGATCTCGTCGTCGGTGACCGCGTCGATGCCGCCGCCGGTGCGGCGCGCGAGTTCCAGCGCATACGGGCCATCGGCCGGATTGCCGATCGCGAGCGACTTGGCGATCGTGTTCGGCTTGACCGGGCGGCAGATCTCCTGCCCGGCGGCGAACGCGCTCGCGACCGGCGAGCAGCCCTCGGCCTGCGCGCCGTTCATCGTCGGCACGGCGCCGTCGACGAGCCCGAGCTCGATCCACTCCTCGAAGCCGCGCGCGATCTTCGTGAACTGCGAGCCGGAGGCGATCGGGCCGACGATGCGGTCGGGCACCTGCCAGCCGAGCTGCTCGGCGATCTCGTAGGCGATCGTCTTCGAGCCCTCCGCGTAGTAGGGGCGGAAGTTGATGTTCACGAACGCCCACTCGCGCTCGCCCGAGACCTCGGTGCAGAGGCGGTTGACGTCGTCGTAGTTGCCTCTGACGGCGACGATCGTCGTGCCGTAGACGCCGGTCGCGAGGATCTTCTGCTCCTCGAGGTCGGAGGGGATGAAGACGTAGGACTCCAGCCCGGCGGCCGCGGCGTGGGCGGCGACCGCGTTCGCGAGGTTGCCGGTCGAGGCGCACGCGATCGTCTGGAAGCCGAGCTCCTTCGCCCGCGCGAGCGCGACGGCGACGACGCGGTCCTTGAAGGAGTGCGTCGGGTTGGCGGCGTCGTTCTTGACCCACACCTCGCGCAGGCCGAGGCGCTCGGCGAGGCGGTCGGCGCGCAGCAGCGGCGTCCAGCCGGCCGGCAGCGTGTCGCGCGGCGGCGGAGTCGTCAGCGGCAGGAAGTCGCGGTAGCGCCAGATCGAATGCGGGCCCGCCTGGATGCGGCGGCGCAGTTCGTTGGCGTCCATGTCGTCCCGTGACGCGTAGCTGACCTCGAGCGGGCCGAAGCAGCGCTCGCAGACGTAGCTCGCGTCGAGCGGATAGACGGCGTGGCACTCCTTGCATGTCAATGACTCGGGCGGCATAAAAAACCTCCGCCGGGTTCTGGGGCAGAGGTTCGAAACCGCTTCCCACATCTCCCAGGCTTGTTGCTTTGCCTGATGGAATTGGCACCTTTCCCCTCTCGGGGTGGTTGCCGCGGCTTCAAAGGGCCAGTCCCTCCACCGCTCTCGATGCGTACTGCTATGTCGTACTGCTGACTGCTTGCGGCAGTATAGCTCGGTCATCGGCAGCTCCGCAACAACGTCGCAATCTCGCGTGCGTTTCTCCGAAATCCGCCTGCGTGGAGATACACTTCTCACGTGCCGACCGAGACGACCGCAATGAGCGACGAGCCGCGAAGTCCCCATGCCGAGCTTGCCCAAGCCCCGCTTCGCGCGCGTGACGCGCGGTCGCTCCGTCTCGGCGCCCAGCGTCGTCGAGCCTGAGGCCTCGCAGGTCGAGGTCATCGAGGCGCTCGACATCCGCTGGGCCAACATCGAGCAGCCCCGGCACAGCCACCGCGCCTGGCTCGAGGAGCGCTACGACTTCCATGCGCTCGACTACGAGGACGTCTTCTCGCGCAACCAGCGGCCGAAGATCGACGAGTACGACGACTACCTCTTCATCGTCCTCTACTTCCCGCGCTTCGACAAGCACGTCGGGCGCCTGAACGCGGCCGAGCTGGACCTGTTCGTCGGGCCGGACTTCCTCGTCACGCTGCCGAACCAGCCGCTGCAGCCGGTCGAGTACCTGTTCGAGCGCTGCCGCTCCAACGACGAGCTGCGCGAGCAGTGGTTCTCGAAGGGCACCGGCTACCTGCTCTACAAGATCGTCGACGCGTGCGTGGACGCCTCCTTCCCGATGCTCGCGAAGATGGGCAACAAGCTCGAGCGGATCGAGGACGAGATCTTCGAAGGACGCTCGAAGGAGGTCGTGCGCGACATCTCCAACGTCAAGCAGGAGATCATCAACTTCCGCAAGATCGTGCGCCCGCAGCGCGCCGTCTTCACCGACCTCGAGCGCACGAAGCAGCGCTACCTCGCCGAGGACCTCGACCTCTACTTCGACGACATCAACGACGCCTCCGAGCGCGTCTGGCAGATCCTCGAGACCTACAAGGAGACGGTCGAGGCGCTCGAGGCCACGAACGAGTCGGTCCTCTCGCACCAGCTCAACGACGTGCTGCGCGTGCTGACCGTGCTGAGCGTCGTGTTCCTGCCGTTGACGCTGATCGCCTCGATCTTCGGCATGAACGTGCAGTTCCCCGGCTTCGACGACGCGGTCCCGTTCTGGATCATCATCGCCGCGATGCTCGCGCTCGGCGCCGGGATGATCGCGTTCTTCAAGCGCCGCCATTGGCTCTAGCGGCCGGGCTGTAACGCCGTCCGCCGGCCGGAGTAGAAGACGGCGTGGCCGCCACTTCGATCGAGGCGCTCGAGCGCCTCGCCTCGTCCTCCGCCGCCTCCGCCCCCAGCCGGCGGATGCTCGTGATCGTCAACCCGTACGCGACGACGGTCTCGGCCCGCCTCAAGCACCTCGTCGTCTACGCCCTGCGCGGCCGCTACGAGGTCGACTCGGTCGAGACGCAGGCGCGCAACCACGCGACCGAGCTGTGCCGCGAGGCGGCGCAGGAGGGCTACGACGTCGTGTGCGCGTTCGGCGGCGACGGCACGTTCAACGAAGCGGCGAACGGGCTCGCCGGCTCCGACACCCCGCTGACGTGCCTGCCGGGCGGTTCGACGAACGTCTTCTGCCGGATCCTCGGGATCCCCAACGACGTCGTCGACGCCACGGAGCACCTGCTCGGAATGGCCGACGACTGGCGTCCGCGCCGGATCGACCTCGGCGTCGTCAACGAGCGCCGCTTCCTCTTCACCGCCGGCGTCGGGCTCGACGCGAGCGTCACGAAGCGCGTCGACGCGCGGCCGCGCCTGAAGGCGCGCTTCGGCCCGTGGTTCTACGCGACGGCGGCTGTCGGCGCGTTCAACAGCGAGTACGTCGTCAACCCGCGCCGGCTCGCGGTCGAGCTGCCGGACGGCGAGAGCTTGGAGGGCGTGACCGCGATCGTGCAGAACACGACGCCGTACACCTACTTCGCCAAGCGCCCGATCGAGCTCGCCGAGGACGTCGCGCTCGACGACGGGACGCTCGCCGGCGTCGTGCTCCACCGCTCCTCGCCGCTCGACATGCCGACGGTCACGTGGCGCGCCCTCTCCGCCCGCGCGCGGATCGTCAAGCACCGACGCGTCGAGAGCTTCGCGGGCGCGCCCGAGCTGACGATCCGCTCGCTCGACGAGCGCGGGCTGCCGCTGCAGGTCGACGGCGACTACCTCGGCGAGCTGCCCGAGATCGCGCTGCGCGTCGATCCGGGCGCGCTGCACGTCGTGTCCTGAGCCGTGCCGGCGCTTGCGCTCCTCGCCGCCCTCCTGACCGCGCCGACGCTCGCCGGCTGCCCGGTGTTCCCGGCGGACAATCCATGGAACCGGCGGGTCGACGGGCTGCCGGTCGCGCGCGACAGCGCAGCGCTGATCCGCTCGATCGGGCTCGACGCCCGCTTCCACGCCGACTTCGGCTCGGGGACCTGGGACGGCGGGCCGATCGGGATCCCATACGCGGTCGTGGACGGCTCGCAGCGGCGCGTGCGAGTCCGCTTCGACTACGCCGACGAGTCCGACCGCGGGCCCTATCCGATTCCGCCGAACGCGCCGATCGAGGGCGGCCGCGACGCCGGCGGCGACCGGCACGTCATCGTGGTGGACCGCTCCGCCTGCCGGCTCTACGAGCTGTACGACGCGCACCCACTCGACGCCGGCCGTTCCTGGCAGGCCGGATCCGGAGCCACGTGGGACCTGCGCTCCAACGCGCTCCGGCCGAAGACGTGGACGAGCGCCGACGCCGCCGGCCTCCCCATCCTCCCCGGCCTCGCCCGCTATCCCGAGGTGGCGCAGGGGGCGATCCGGCACGCGCTGCGCTTCACCGCGCCGCGCACCCGCACGGCGTTCGTGTGGCCCGCGCGGCATCAGGCCGGCAGCTCGTCCGACCCCGCGCTGCCGCCGATGGGGCTGCGCGTACGCCTGAAGCGTCATGTGAGCCTGCGCGGGCTCCCGCGGCAGGCGCGCATCGTCGCGACCGCGATGAAGCGCTACGGCCTGATGCTCGCCGACAACGGCTCGCCGTGGTACGTCAGCGGCGCGCCCGACCCGCGTTGGGACAACGATCAGCTGCACGCGCTCGACCGCCTCAGCGGCCGCGACTTCGAGGTCGTGACCGTGCGTTCGCGGGCCGGACGCTAGCGCGCAAGCGGGCAGCTGACGGTTCCGGGGCCGCCTTCCGCGGTGCCGACGCGCACCGTCACCCAGCTGCCGTCGCCGAGCGTCATGCAGGGTGCCGCCCCGTCGCCGGCGGGCGTGCGTATCGCGAGCGCCTGCCCCGGCCCGAGCGCCGTGAAGCCCTGCGGTTCCCGTTCCACCTGGATCCCGGCGACGCGCGCGAGCACCCACAGCCCGATTTCTTCGAAGTGGCGATCGTACGATTCGACCTGGTCGACGAATCCGATCGTCGTCACGCCCCGATCGTGCAGCGCCGTGAGCAATGCGAGCACGTTCGGGCGGCGATGCGGGCCGGAGACGATGAAGTCGTGGTTGGCGTAGACGATCACGCGGTCGCGCGGCGGGACGCCCTCGCCGTATGCGGCTCTGCGGCTGCCCGGCAGCTGACGCGTCGTTTCGCCGCCGACGCCGAACGTCGCGCCGACCTGCGCGGCGCATATCGCGCCGACGAGCAGCGCCGCCGCGACGGCTCGCGGCGCCGGCGCGAGCCGGACGACCCACGCCGTTCCCAGCACGGCCAGGAACACGATCAGCCCGATCGTGTAGCGCAGGTCCTTGTGCGGCATGAGCGTGAGCGCAAGCCACGCGCCGGCGAGGCCGCACAGCAGCTCGAGCGTGAGGTCGTCGCGCGGGCGTGCGCGCGCGACGCGGGCGATCGCCGCACCGACGCCGATCGCCGCGAACGCGAACAGCGGCGCGAACAGCAGTCCGTCGAGCGTGGCCCAGAGGTACCAGAGCAGGTTGTCCCCTGACAGCAGCGGCGGACGCGCGGCGGGCGGGACGTCGCCGCCGGATCCGGCCGCGTGGACGAGCTTGCCGAGTTCTCCGAGCATCGCCTGCCGCACGTACCAGGGCGTGCCGATCAGCAGTGCGATCCCCGCGAACGCCGTGATCCCGCGCCAGTTGCGCCAGCCGCCCCGTGCGAGCACGCATGCGACCAGGCCGCTGAGGTAGAGCGGCGCCAGCGACTTCGAGGCGAGCCCGAGGCCGAGGGCGAGGCCGGCCAGCGCAGCGATGCCCACGCGCTCGAAGCGCTCGCTCGCGAGGATCAGCCACACGGCCGCGGCGACGAGCGCGGCCTGCGGGATGTCGAGCATGAAGACGTGGAACTGCTCGATCACGAGCGGCGCGCCGAGCGCGAACACGACCGCGAGCAGACCCCCAAGGGAGTCCGTCAGCATCCGGCCGACGCGGTAGCAGGCGAGCGCCAGCAGCGGCGCGAACAGGAGGTTCTGCGCGAGGATCGGAACGGCGACGTGCGCGCCGGCCAGGGAGGTCGCACCGGCACCCAGCAGATAGGTGAGCGGCGGGTAGAAGCTCGGGAAGTCGAGCACCTCGCCGACGCGCCCTTGCGCGAGCAGGTCGTGATAGCGAAACGCGAAGAACAGGTGCTGCGCCGCGTCGTTGTACGGGACGCTGCGATCGACCGACAGCCACCACGCCGTCAGCGCGACGAAGCCGCCGACGAGCACGACCGCTCCCCACGCCGGACCGCTCCAGCGCGGCAGACGCAGCGCAGCCCCGCGTGTGCGCGCGGCCGGGCGCGCGACCCCCGACGTTCCCCCGAACACGTGCCGACTCTACCGAACCGCCAGTCGGTGGCCGTGCCTAGCCCGGCTCACGCCGGGCAGGCGGCGTGGTCGCCGATCCTCACCCACACGCCGGTCCCGTTGAAGAGACGCGTGCACGGCAGGCTGCCGTCATAGGACGGAGCGCGTATGAGCTGCGCGACGCGCGCGCCGTCCTGCGGCGGATCGACGCCCTCGAAGCTCAGGCCGGCCGCGTGCGCGAGCGCGAGCAGCCCGACCGTTTCGTACATGTGGTCGTTCACGTCGCCGCCGTCTTCGCTGGCGATGCGATCGATGCCGTGGGCGCGCAGGCGGCGCATCAGCGCCAGCACGTCGCCGCTCTGCAGCGGCCTGGAGACGAGGTAGTCGAGGCTCGAATAGACGACCACGCGGTCGCGCGGGGGCACGCCCTCCCCTTCGTGGAGGGCGCCGTTGCTGAGCGGCAGCTGGCCCGGGTCGCGACCGACGCCGAAGCTCGCGCCGAGCTGCGCGACGGCGACGGCCGCGACGAGCAGACCCGCCGCCAGCGCCTGCCACGGCGCCCGCAGCCGCACGACCCACGCCGTCCCGAGCACCGCCACGAAGACGATCGCGCCCATCGTGTAGCGCACGTCGTGGTGGCGCATCAGCGTGATCGCGAGCCACGCGCCGAGCAGGCCCCACAGCAGCTCGGGCGTCGGGTCGCCGAGCGGCCGCGGGCGCGCGCGCAGGACGCGCGCGAGCGCGGAGCCGACGCCGGCCGCCGCGAAGGCGAACAGCGGGGCGAGCAGCAGGCCGTTGAGCGTCGCCCAGCCGTACCAGCCGAGGTTCGCGAGCGACGCGAGCGGCGGCGCGGCCGCCGGCGGCACCGGTTCGTTCGCTTCGCCGCTGCCGGCTGCGCGTATGAATCTGTGCCAGTCGCCGAGGTGGACGAGGTACCACGGTGCGCCGACGAGCAGCGCCGCTCCGGCGAACGCGGCGATCCCGCGCCAGTTGCGCCACCCGTCGCCGCGCAGCAGCACGGCGGGCAGCAGGCCGACCAGGTACAGCGGCACCAGCTGCTTCGTCAACACTCCGAGTCCGACGGCGAGGCCCGCCAGCGCGGCGACGTCGACCCGCGCGAAGCGCTCGCTGGCGAGGACCAGCCAGACGGCCGTCGCGACGAACGCGGCCTGCGGCGCGTCGAGCATGAAGACGTGGAACTGCTCGGCGATCAGCGGCGTGCCGAGCGCGAAGACGACCGCCAGCAGGCCGGCGCGCGGACCCGCGGTCAGGCGGCCGACTTGGTAGCAGGCGAGCGCCAGCAGCGGCACGAAGATCAGGTTCTCGACGACCACCGGCCCGTCGGGGCCTCTGCCCGCGAGCGCCATCGTCGCGGCGCCGAGCAGGCGCATGCCCGGCGGGTAGTACGTCGAGAGCGTGATCGCTCTGAGCGGTTCGCCGTGGTGGAAGAAGTCGAGGTAGAGCTGCGAGGCGTAGAGGTTCGCCGCCCAGCTGCCGAACGGCACGGCGGTGTCGGCCAGCGTCCACCAGCAGCTGAGCGCGACGAACAGTCCCGCGACCGCGAGCGCGCCCCATGCGGGCGCGCTCCAGCGCGGCAGCCTCGACGCGACGCCGTCTGTGCGCGCGGGGACGCGCGCGACCCCCGTGGTTCCCCCGAACACCCGCCGACTGTACCCGACGGCGCAGGGCGTCAGACGGGTCCGGCGTCAGGCGCCTGCTCAGGCGCCTGCGCCTGGCGTGACGCGGTAGGCGTCGAAGACCGACTCGATCGCGCGCAGGCGGTTGATCGTCGAGTCGAGCGTCTTCGTGTCGGCGACCTCGACGACGAAGCGGTTCTTGATCATCGGCGGGTTCGACATGCAGCGCGCCTCGACGATGTTGATGCCGGCCTCGCTGAAGGTGCGGCTGAGGTCCTCGAGCAGGCGGTGGCGGTCCCAGCCGTCGATGTGCAGCTCGACCTTGAAGGCGGTCGAGGACTCGCCGTCCCACGAGACGGGCGTGAAGCGGTCCGGGTCCTTTCTGAGGACCTCGACGTTCGGGCAGTCTTCGCGGTGGATCGTGATGCCGCGGCCGAGCGAGACGTAGCCGACGATCGGGTCGCCCGGGACCGGCCGGCAGCACTTCGCCAGGCGCAGCATCACGTCGCCGACGTCGTCGACGGTGATGCCGAACTTGGTCGAGGAGGTCGGGCGTCGTTCGCGCCGCGGGCGCGTCTGCAGCAGGTCGTCGGCCGCGGTCGGCGTGCCGTCGGCCGCCTCCCCCTGCTTGAGCCGCTGCATCACCTTGTTGACGACGACCGTCGGCGAGATCTTCGCCCCGCCGAGCGCGATGTAGAACTCGTCGCCCTTGCGGAAGCCCATCTCGCGGATCACGTCCGCGAGCAGCGGCGAGCCGACGATCCGCTGCGCCGGCAGGCCCTGCTTCTTGAGGTGGTCCTGCAGCAGCTCGCGCCCGGCGTGCTCGGTGTCCTTGCGCGTCTCGCTCTTGAAGAACTGGCGGATCTTGTTGCGCGCGCGCGTCGTCTTGACGACGGCGAGCCAGTCGCGCGAGGGTCCGCGCTCGCGCTTCGACGTCAAGACCTCGACGATGTCGCCCGACTTCAGCTCGTAGGAGAGCGGCACGATGCGGCCGTTGACCTTCGCGCCGACGCAGCGGTGGCCGACGTCGGTATGGACCTCGTAGGCGAAGTCGAGCGGCGTCGCGCCCGTCTGCAGCGACTTGACCTCGCCCTTCGGCGTGAACACGAACACCTCGTCCTCGAACAGGTCGACCTTCAAGGTGTCCATGAACTCCTTCGGGTCCGACAGCTCCTGCTGCCAGTCGAGCAGGCGTCTGAGCCAGCGCAGCTTGCCGTCGTCGCCGACCGTTCTGTCGCCCTTGTAGAGCCAGTGCGCCGCGATCCCGAACTCGGCCATGTCGTGCATCTCGCGCGTGCGGATCTGGATCTCCAACGGGCGGCCCTCGGGCCCGATCACCGTCGTGTGCAGCGACTGGTACATGTTGAACTTGGGCATCGCGACCCAGTCCTTGAAGCGGCCGGGGAGCGGCTTCCAGAGCGAGTGGATGACGCCGACGGCGCCGTAGCAGTCCTTCACCGAGTCGACGATCACGCGCATCGCGGTGAGGTCGTAGATCTCGTTGAACTCGCGCCCCTTTCTCGTCATCTTCGCGTAGATCGAGTAGAAGTGCTTGGCGCGGCCGGAGATCTCGGCGTCGATCCCGAGCGCGTCGAGCTCTCTGGAGAGGTACGCGCCGGCCTCGCTGACGTAGCGCTCGCGCTCGGCGCGCTGCTGGTTGACGAGCCCCTTGATCTCGGCGTACTTGCGCGGGTGCAGCGCCGCGAACGCGAGGTCCTCGAGCTCCCACTTGATCGCGTGGATGCCGAGGCGGTGCGCGATCGGGGCGTAGATGTCGAGCGTCTCCTTCGCCTTCTCGATCTGCTTCTGCTTCGGCATCGCGCCGATCGTGCGCATGTTGTGCAGGCGGTCGGCGAGCTTGATCAGGATGACCCGGATGTCCGAGGCCATCGCGACCATCATCTTGCGGTAGTTCTCCGCCTGCGCCTCGTCGCGCGAGGAGAAGGTCAGGCCGGTGAGCTTGGTGACGCCGTCGACGAGGGACGCGACCTCTTCGCCGAACGTGGCTCTGACGTCCTCGAGCGAGGCCGAGGTGTCCTCGACGGTGTCGTGCAGCAGCGCGGCGCACAGCGTCTCGGTGTCGAGCCGCATGCCGGCGCAGATCTTCGCGACGCCGACCGGGTGGATGATGAACTCCTCGCCCGACTTGCGCCGCTGGTCGGCGTGGTGCTCGCAGGCGTAGACGAACGCCTGCTCGACCTGGTCGCGGTCGACTCGCACGCTGCTCTCGGCCGCGTGCTCCTCGACGATCGCGAAGAGGTCGCCGAGCAGCTCGCGCTCGGTGTCGGAGAGGTCGGCACGGCGCACCGGCGCAGGCGCGGTCGGATGGTCGATCCCGTCGACCGGCAGGCGGTGCTCGTCGGCCGCGGCGTCGAGCGCGACGGCGGCCGCCGCGCGCGTTACGCGGGCGGGCGGAGCGCCGTTGCCGGTGCCGGTTCCGTTGCGATGTCTTGTGCTCTCAGCCATCTGCGGCCGTCCTCGTCTCGCTGCATCGTCGCCCGGTAGGTCGCGGAGCGCTCGAGCTCGGTGCGCCCGACGTCCACGACCGCGAGGGCCGGCAGGTCCCGGTCGAGGCTGACGAGCCCCAGCTCCGTGAGGATGGCCACCAGGCGGGCCGCCTGCGCGACCGAGCGCCCGTGGGTGCCGTCCCCGCGAAGCAGCGCCTCGAGCTCCTCGCCGGCCGCTCCACCGCGGTCCCGCAGGGCCCGGTAGAGCGGCACGAGCGCAGCGCGCAACGCGTGCTCCGACTCATGGATCTGCTCTGCAAAGCGTAGCTCAGCGGCTCCCCAGCACAGGTGGGTGTACGCGTCGGCGGGGCCTTGGCGCATCCGCGCGTCCTCGTCGGGGTGCGCGGGAGGGTCGAGCACGACGAGGTGGTCGACGTCGTCGGCGAGCTGCGGATCGCGCGCGAGCGCGGCGTGCGAGCAGAGCGCGAAGCCGCCGGAGCGCTCCTGCAGGCCGGCCAGGCGGCGTGGCACATCGGCGACGAGAGCGAGCACACGCTCCCCCGTATCGACCAGCTCGCGCAGCACCGTGAGCGAGCCATCGCCGCGGCGGTCGACCACCACGCGGCCGGACGCGAGGCTGTCCCCCACGGACGCTGATCGGGCGGGTGGCGGTGAGGATGCACGTGCTCCGCCCGCAAGGGCGGTGTGCGCGCACCCGGAGCCGACAGGACCCGCCCGCAGCAGCGCTTGAGCGAGCACGACGGGCAGCCACGCGTCGGGCCCCGGCTCGCCGACCACCTCGATCGGTGCAGGCTCGCTGGGCTGTGCGTGGCGCAGGCGCAGGCGCGGCTCGACGGCGCCGTTCCAGCTGTTGCGCTCGAGGCGGAAGGTGGCGTCGGCGGGGGTGTCCGGCTTCACCGGCAGGCGGCCGTCGCAGCCGAACGCGACGGCGCGGCAGCGGCCGCCGTTCGACGCGACGGTGAAGCGGACGTGCTTGCCCTCCTCGCCCATCTGGCGGACGTCCGTCAGGTCTGCGCCGGGGACGAGCAGGTTGACGCCGGGGTTGCCCATGCCGGTGGGTTCGAGCTGGGCGAGCTCGTCGGCGAGCGCAAGACCGAGGTGGCAGCCGCTGACGACCGCGTCGACGCGTTCCCGTGGGATCAGGTCATCGGGATTGAGGTTGGCGGCGGCGTGGGCCTCGAACGCGTCGCGCAGGTCGTCCACGCGGGCGGCGTCGATCGTCAGCCCGGCGGCCGCTTTGTGGCCGCCGTAGCGTTCGAGCAGCGGCGCCGCGGCGTGGAGCGCGCCGAGCAGGTCGAAGGCGGGGATCGAGCGGCCGGAGCCGGTGCCCGTGCCGGCCTCCGGGTCGAGCGCGATCAGCACGGCCGGCCGGTGGTAGCGCTCGACGATGCGCGAGGCGACGATGCCGATCACGCCCGGATGCCAGGCCTCGCCGGCCAGCACGTACGCGGGCCGCTCCCCCAGCTCGCGCACCTGCGCCTCCGCCTCGAACAGGATGCGCTGCTCGGTGAAGCGCCGCTCGCCGTTGGCGGAATCGAGCTCCTGGGCGATCGCCGCCGCGCGCGCCTCGTCGCTCGTGAGCAGCAGCTCGAGGCCGGCATCGGCGCGATGCAGGCGCCCGGCGGCGTTGATGCGCGGCGCCAGGCGGAAGCCGACGCCGCGGGCGTCGACGTCGCTCGGGTCCAGGCGCGCCACGCGCATCAGCGCGCGCAGGCCCGGCTTGCCGGTCGACGCCAGCGCACGCAAACCCTCGCGCACGAGCCGCCGGTTCTCGCCGCGCAGCGGCACGAGGTCGGCGATCGTGGCGAGCGCGACGAGGTCGAGATCCGCGCAGGCGTCCGCCGGATCGCCGCCGGCCGCGAGCGCGAGCGCCTGCGCCAGCTTGTATGCGACACCCGCGGCGCACAGGTCCGGGCACGGATAGCCGCCGAGCGCGGGATGCACGATCGGCGCATCCGGCACCACGCCATCCGCGCGTGGGCGGTGATGGTCCGTCACGACGACGTCCAGCCCGAGCGAGCGCGCCAGCGCCACTTCCTCAACGGCGGTGATCGCGCAGTCGACTGTGATCAGCAGACGGGTCCCCCGCGCGGCCAGCCGCTCGACCGTCGCGCCGGCGAGCCCGTAGCCGTCGTCGATCCGGCTCGGCAGGAACCAGTCGACCTGACCGCCGAGCCGCCGCAGCGCCCGCACGAGCACGGCCGTCGAGCACACCCCGTCGACGTCGTAGTCGCCGTGCACCGTGATCCGCGAGCCTGCCGCGACGTGACGCAGAATCAGCGCAACGGCATCGTCCATGCCGGCGAACGCAAGCGGATCATGCGCCTCCTCGGCAGCCAGAAACGCCCGCGCCGCAGCCGGGTCGCCAAGCCCGCGCCGCACGAGCACCTGCGCAAACGTGCGCGAGCAGCCCAGCGCAGCGCGGAGCGCCTCGACCGCAGCCGGATCGCACGGCGCCAGCGACAGGCGAGGGGCAGGCGGCGCAGAAGGCGCCGCGACAGGCGGCGGAGCCAGCGCAGACACAAAACCAGGCTACGGCCGAGGCAAGACGGAAGCGCCACCGACGCCGATCGGGCGGGTGGCGGTGAGGACGCACGTGCGCCGGAGTTACACGTAGTCGGCTTCGAGCAGCCGTTCGCGCCGAACGCCCTCGAAATACACGATCCCCAACCCCAGCAGCGCTCCCGGCACGCCCTCCAGAGCCGTCAGCAGGTGCGTGTCGTGCTGTCCCGGAACCGTGAAGCCGTTGATCAGGAGCCCGAACAGGATCGCGCCGAACAGCGCACCGAGGAAGGCTCCCACGATCCCGCCCCAGAAGCGGTCCGGCAGGAAGATCGTGAAATGCCAGATGGCGAGGCCCATCATGACCCACGCGAGCATGCCCATCAGCGTGACCGTCCGTGTCGCCTGTTGCGTCTGGCGCGCGGTCTGCGCGGCTCCTTGAGCATCCCGTCGTTTTCCGCCTCGTCCGGGGCGCGACCGTTGCCCCGCTCGTCGGCGTCGGTCGTGTCGCTCGAAGGCCTCGGCGGCGCGGGGGTCGCGGACGAGGGTCGCACGACGGCGGCACGCGTGCGGCGCGATGGCGGCACGACCGCATCCTCGTCGTCGATGTCGATGTCGCGGCGGAGCTCCTCGAACTCCTCCTGCGAGATCTCAGTCGGCTCGTCGGGCTGCGTGAGCCGCCGGCGCGACCGCACGACCTGCGCCTCGGGCTCTACTTCGACCGGCTCGCCGCCGACCGTCGCGGTCGCATAGGCCGGTACGACGCCGCCGTGCTCGGCCGCGATCCGCTCGCGCCGCGCCGCGTAGACCGGCTCGCGCTCCTTCCAGTGCGTCAGCACCGGCGTCGCGATGAAGACCGACGAGTACGCGCCGGAGATCACGCCGACGAGCAGCGCGAAGGCGAAGTCCTTGAGCGTCTCGCCGCCGAACAGCAGCAGCGCCAGGATCGGCAGCGCCGTCGAGAACGACGTCGCCAGCGAGCGCGTGAGCACCTCGGACATCGAGCGGTTCGCGATTTGCGAGAAGGCGGCTCGCGGCATCCGCGGCATGTTCTCGCGGATGCGGTCGAACACGATCACGGTGTCGTAGAGCGAGTAGCCCAGGATGGTGAGCAGCGCGGCCACGGTCGCCGACGTCACCTCCCGCCCCGTCAGCGAGTAGATGCCGCCGGTGATCAGCAGGTCGTGCATCAGCGCGATCAGCACCGGCACGGCGAACTTCCACTGGAAGCGCAGCGCGATGTACGCCGAGATCACCAGCAGCGAGGCGATGATCGCGATGATCGCGTTGTTCGCGACGGTCTGGCCGAACGTCGGTCCGATCGAGGTGCTGGAGAAGTTCTGCGTGCCGCCGAAGCGCTGGTCGAGTCTCGCTCTGAGCGCGTCGACCTTCGTCGGCTGCAGCTCCTCCGTCGAGATCTGCACGACGTTTCTGCCGAGGTCCGGGTTGTCGACGCGCTGGATCTTCGCGTCGGTGACGCCGGCGGCCTCGAGCACCGAGCGCAGGCTGCTCTCGCCGGCCGGCTGCGTGAGCGCCGTCGTGATGCGCGTACCGGAGGTGAAGTCGATGCCGAAGTTGAGGCCCTTGCCGCCGATCGCGAGCGCGCCGATCAGCAGGATCATGCCCGACATCGAGAAGAACCACTTCGACTTGCCCATGAAGTCGAACGTCCAGCGCTTGCCCGCGAGGTGCGCGCCGACCGCCGCGGGGCTGGAGAAGACGCGGCTGCGGCCGAGCGTCGCGAGTATCGCCTGCGTCGCCATCACGGCCGTGAACAGCGAGACGAGCGTGCCGACGCCGAGCATGAAGGCGAAGCCCTTCACGCCCGCGGTCGCGAGCATGAACAGGATGAACGCCGTCATGACCGTCACGACGTTCGCGTCGATGATCGCGGTCAGGCCCTTTCTGTAGCCCGTCGCGATCGCCGCCGGCACGGACTTGCCCGCGCGCAGCTCCTCTTTGACGCGCTCGAAGATCACGATGTTCGCGTCGGCCGCGACGCCGATCGTGAGGATCAGTCCGGCGATGCCGGGCAGCGTGAGCGTGATCGGCACCAGCTTGATCAGCGCGAACAGGTAGATCGCGTAGATGCCGAGCGCGCCCGTCGCGATCACGCCGAGCACGCGGTAGAACGTGATCAGGAACAGCGCCACGACCGCGAGGCCCACGGCGCCCGCGATCAGGCCCTGGTGCAGCGCCTGCTTGCCGAGCGTCGCCGACACCTGCGACTGCGAGATCAGCTTGAGGCCGATCGGCAGCGCGCCGAGCTTGATCAGGTTCGCGAGGTCCTGCGCGCTCTGGATCGTGAAGCCGCCCTCGATGACAGCCCCGTTCTCGCCGTCGATCCCGTCCGGCAGCTGCTGCGGGTCGATCGAGGCGACGGAGATCAGTCTGCCGTCGAGCGCGACGGCGAAGTGCTGGAGGACCGCGCGCGGGTCGGTGCCGGGCAGGCGCAGGTCGGTCCCGCGCTGCGCGATCGTCCGCGTGACGTCGTGGAAGGCGCTCTTGCCGGCGTCCGTGAATCTGAACTCGACGTCCGGCTGGTTGACTTCGTTGAAGCCCTGCTGCGGATCCTTGATGTCCTTGCCCGACAGCGCGACGCGGTCGCGCAGCACGTAGAAGCGCGCTCTCGAGTCGCTCGTCGCCACCTGTTCCTTGGCGCTGCGGGCCGCCGCCTCGAGCACCACATAGCCCTGCGGCACGGCGACGACCTCGCTGCCGGCGGGGAGCGACGTTCTGTCGATCGCCGACAGCAGGTCGGATCTCAGGCGCTCGGGACCGGCGAGGTACTGATGCGTTCTGTCGAACAGGTAGTAGGCCGAGCCGAGCCGCGAGCCGTTTCTGTCGCTCGTGATCGCTCTCTGTCTGGCCGCGAGCTTGACCGCGTCGTACAGCGGCTGGCCCTGCGTCGGGTCGCCGGCGCCCTGGCTGATGCGCTGGGCGTCGGGATTCTGCGTGGGCAGCTCCGGCCCCACCACTCTGCCGTCCGGCGTGACGGCGTTCGCCTCCCAGTCGTAGAAGTACAACTGGGCCGGCGTGCCGACCTGCTGCTGCGCGCGTCTGATGTTCTGGACGTCGGGCAGGCCGACGGAGATCTGGTCCTTGCCGGAGCGCTGGATCTCCGGCTCGCCGACGCCGAGCTGGTCGACGCGCGAGCGGATGATGTCGACCGCGCGGTCGAGCGCTTCCGGGGTCACCGTCGGGACCTGCTGCGTGGGCTCGCCCTGGTAGACGAGCTCGACGCCGCCCTTGAGGTCGAGCCCCAGGCGCGTCGGTCTCCACGCGATCGCGATCGCGGACGCGGCCAGCAGGCCGGCGACCAGGAGCAGGATGAGGCCGTTGCGTCGGCGGTCGGTCATGACCGGACGATCCTACTTCGCGGGCGTCAGCACGAGCAGCAGACCGCCGTCGTCGTCGTAGGCCGGGAACAGGTCGGCGACGGCCTGCGCCGGGAGATCCCCCTCGGCGTTGACCGTGACCGGCTTGTTCAGCGCGCGCACGCCCCACTCTAGGACCGTGCCGACGACGTCCTGTCCTTCTTCGCCGAAGTCGAGGCCCAGCACCTCTCTGACCGAGCGCCCGATCACGCGCTCGTCGTCGAGTCCCGTCAGCTCGAACGAGCCGCGCCCGCAGCCGATCACGCGGCCCTCGCGGTCGCAGACGAAGAACGCTGCGTCCGGCGCCGGGTAGTAGTCGTCGAGCAGCTCGAACAGGAACCCGAAGCCGCATCTCGCGCAGCCTTTCGGCTCGCGGCGGAAGCCGGCGGTGCGGTCGGTGGCAGTCGTGCGCGCGCCGCAGTTCGGGCAGATGAAGAGGTGCGCCATCCCGGCACAGCATACGAGCCTCGGCATCAACAGCGGTTAAGGAACCGCGACCCCGCCAAGCGGCACGAATCTCGCGTTCGCGCAGATCGGCGCGCCGTCGCTCAGCCGAACAGCTGCGCGGCTTCGGCGGGCGGCTCGAGGCCGAGATGCAGCCATGCGCGGCGCGTCGCGGCGCGGCCGCGCGGCGTGCGCTCGAGGAAGCCGCGCTGGAGCAGGTACGGCTCGTAGACGTCCTCGACCGTGTCCTGCTCCTCGCCGACGGCGACCGCCAGCGTCGAGAGGCCGACGGGCCCGCCGCCGAACAGCTCGCAGACGGCGCGCAAGAGCTCGCGGTCGAGGCGGTCGAGGCCCTCGTGGTCGACCTCGAGCAGGTCGAGCGCATGGCCGGCGACGGTGTCCGTGACGGTGCCGTCGCCGCGCACCTCGGCGTAGTCGCGCACGCGCTTGAGCAGCCGGTTGGCGACGCGCGGCGTCCCGCGGCTGCGGGCCGCGATCGCATGGGCGCCCGCCGGCTCGATCGCGATCCCGAGCAGGCCGGCCGAGCGGCGCACGATCTGCGCGAGCTGGTCGGCGTCGTAGTGCTCCAGGCGATGCTGGATGCCGAAGCGGTCGCGCAGCGGCGTCGTCAGGAGACCGGCGCGCGTGGTCGCGCCGATCAGCGTGAACGGCGGCAGGTCGAGCGTGACGACGCGCGCACCCGCGCCCTGCCCGACGGTGATCGGCAGCTGGCCGTCCTCCATCGCCGGATAGAACGTCTCCTCCAGCGCGCGCGGGAGGCGGTGGATCTCGTCGACGAAGAAGACCGCGCGCGGTTCGAGCGCGGTCAGGAACGCGGCCACGTCGCCCTTGCGCTCGAGCGCCGGGCCGGCCGTCTGCACGAACGGCACCGCGAGCTCGGCGGCGACGATCTGCGCCAGCGAGGTCTTGCCGAGCCCCGGCGGACCGGCCAGCAGCACGTGGTCGAGCGCGTCGCCGCGCGCGGCCGCCGCCTCGATCGAGACGGCGAGCTGCTCGCGCACCGACGCCTGGCCGACGAAGTCCTCCAGCCGGCGCGGGCGCAGCGAGCGCTCGAGCTCCTCCTCGGCCGGCAGCACGTCGGGCGTCTGGATGCGCGCGGTGTTCACGAGCGCGCCGCCTTGAGCGCGTGCGCGATCAGGTCCTCAGGCGTCTCACCCGCCGCGCCGTCGAGCAGCTTGTCCGCCTCCTGGAGGCTGTAGCCGAGCCCGACGAGGCCCTCGCGGGCGATCGTGCGCGGGTCGTCGCCGACGCTGACCCGGATCTCGTCGTCCGGCAGCGTGACGCCCGCCTTCTCGCGCAGCTCGACGATGATCCGCTCGGCCGTGCGCTTCCCGATCCCGGGGACGGCCTGGAAGCGGGCGCTGTCGCCTGCCGCGAGCGCGCCGATCAGCTCGCGCGGGGAGCCGCCCGAGAGCACGGCCAGGGCGACCTTCGGGCCGACCGACTGCACGCCGAGCAGCATCAGGAACAGGTCGCGCTCCTCCTCGGTCGCGAAGCCGTACAGCTGGAGCGCGTCGTCGCGCACGATCAGGTGGCTGTGCAGCGTGACCGGCTTGCCCGCGGCCGGGACGTGCTTGAGCGTCTCCGACGAGACCGCGAGGCGGTAGCCGACGCCGTTCACGTCCACGACCACCTCGCCCCCGCTCGGCGGCGACGGGCGGCGCCCGGCGACCTCGCCGCGCACGAGCGCGATCACGCGCGCGCTCCCGCGAGCGGGCCGGCGGACGCCGCGAGCAGCGGCGCCCGGTTGAGATGGCAGATCGCGACCGCGAGCGCGTCGGCCGCGTGGTCGGGCCGCGGCAGCTCGGTCAGCGACAGCAGCCGCTGGACCATCTGCTGGACCTGCAGCTTCTCGGCGCGGCCCGATCCGCAGACCGCGCTCTTGACCTGCTGGGGCGTGTAGGAGCCGCACGGCAGGCCGCGCTGCCCGGCGGCCAGCAGGACGACGCCGCGCGCCTGACCGACGGCGAGCGCCGAGCGGGCATTGGCGCCGAAGTAGAGGTCCTCGAGCGCGACGGCCTCCGGCGCGTGCTCGTCGATCAGCTCGCTCGCGCGCGCGTGGATCGTCGCGAGCCGCCGCTCGAGCGCCGTGCCGGCGGGCGTCTCGATCACGCCGCCGTCGAGCGCGCGCAGGCGCCCCGGCCGCCCCGGGTCCGCGGCGACGACCCCGTAGCCGGTGAAGGCGGTCCCTGGGTCGATGCCGAGCACGATCATATGTTCGGGATTCTGCGCGGAGGCTCGGACGCCTTCTGCGAGCCGCACACCCGCGGCAGCGGCGCGACGGCAAGGACCCGCCAAGCGCCCGCCCGCGCGACGGCGTCGGTCCGCGGCGCGGGCTTCAGCACGATCGCGGGCGGCGCTCCGGTCGCCGCGCTGCGCGTCGCGCGCACAAGCAGTCCAGGCTGGCTCATCGTCCGTGCGACCCGGTCGAGGCTGACGCCCAGCTCCCATGCAAGCGCGCTGCCGGTCGTGTGGTTGACCGCGACCCATGCGTGCAGCGCGCAGGCGCGCAGCCGTCCCGCCCCCCCGGCGCGCGCCACCACTGCGCGCAGCTCGTCGTGCGCGCGGGCGACCGCGACCCCCTCGCGCACCTGATCGTGGAGCCGGAGGATCCGGGGTGCGGCCGGGACCGCGAGCAGCGCCGCCAGCGCCAGCCCGCCGGCGGTCCAGGCGACGGCTCCTCCGCGCCCGGACGCGGATGCGGCTCGCTCCCGCACGCGCTCGACCAGCGCCGATCCCGCGACGCCCGCGAGCACGCACGCGCAGGCGGCGGCCGGCAGGCCGTAGCGGGCCGGGCTCGCATAGCCGCCGGCGGCCATCGCGGACAGCAGGCCCAGCCACGCGAGCGCGCCGACCGCGAGCGCGCGCACCGTCCGCTCGTGCGGGCGCAGCGCGACGGCCGCCAGCGCGAGCGCCCACACCGCGGCGAGTGCGAGCCGCAGGTCGCCGCGCAGCGCGCCGCCGGCGGTCGTGCGGGTGCCGGGGTTGCGCGCGGTCGTGCTCGCGGCGAGCGGGTCGCCGGCGAGCGCCGGGACGCCGATCCACAGCAGCACGACGAGTGCGAGGCCGGCGACCTGGACGGTCCGCTCGCGCGCTCCCGCCTCGCGCCAGCGCCACGACGCGTACAGCGCGAGGAAGGGCGTCAGCTCAGGCCGGATCGACGCCGCCGCGACCCCGAGCGCGAACGCGACCGAGCGGCGACCGGCGAGGTGGCGCTCGCACGACCACAGCAGAGCGGCGAGCAGCAGCGGCTCCGAGCCGCCGCGCCACGCGAGCGAGACGACGTCGGCGAGCAGCAGCAGCGCGAGTGTCGCGACCACGCCCGCGAGCAAGCCGCCGAGGCGGCGCGCGAGCGCGAATCCACCGGCGAGCGCCAGCAGCAGTCCGGCGCGCGCGACGAGCAGCCACAGCGCAGGCGCCGCGCCGCCGGCGAGCGCGAACGGCGTCGTGAACAGCACCGGCAGCGGCTTCCACGACGGACCGCCGGCGAGCACGAACGGCTCGCCGCCGGCGCCCGGCATCAGCTCGCGCCCCCACACGATCCAGGCGAACGGGTCGTAGCTGGGGCTGGAGGGCGCCAGCAGCGTCAGCGCGGCGAGCGCCACAGCGGCGGCGATGAGGAACGCCGCCGCCCGCATCGCGGCGTCAGCCGGCCAGCTTCTCGAGCAGCTCGGCGTCGACGTCGAAGTTCGCGTGGACCGCGTTGACGTCGTCGTTGTCCTCGAGCGCGTCGATCAGGCGCAGCAGCTTGCCGGCGTGCTGCTCGTCGAGCGCGACGCGCGTCTTCGGCCGCTGCGTGACCTCGGCGGTGCCGATCTCGATGCCGGCCTGCTCGATCGCCGCGCGCACCGCCGCGAGGTCGGCCGGCTGCGCGATCACCTCGAAGACGTCCTCGTCCTGCGCGATGTCCTCCGCGCCGGCGTCGATCGCGACGATCAGGTCGTCCTCGCTCCAGCGCTCCGCGTCGACGGTGATCACGCCGGTCTTGTCGAACAGGTAGGCGACCGAGCCGGGCTCGCCGAGGTTGCCGCCGTGCTTGGTGAGCAGATGGCGCACGTCCGAGCCGGTGCGGTTGCGGTTGTCGGTCATCGCCTCGATCAGCAGCGCGACGCCGCCGGGGCCGTAGCCCTCGTAGAGGACCGTCTCGATCGCGTCGGCGTCGGCGCCCTCGCCGGTGCCCTTGGCGATCGCGCGCTCGATGTTGTCCTTCGGCATCGAGGCGTCCTTGGCCTTCTGGACGGCGTTGGCGAGCGCCGCGTTGGAGTCCGGGTCGCCCCCGCCCTCACGCGCCGCGACGGTGATCGCGCGTGCGAGCTTCGTGAAGGCCGCACCGCGTCTGGCGTCGACGATCGCCTTCTTGTGCTTGATCCCCGCCCACTTGGAATGGCCTGCCATGACGGCGAAGGATAGTCGTCAGGCCAGCGCCTGCGGATGCTCGCGGTACCAGGCGATCGTGCGCCGCAGGCCCTCGTCGAGGTCCACTCGCGGCTCCCAGCCGGTGAGTGCGCGCAGCTTCGAGGCGTCGACGTATTGGCGGTCGATCTCGCCGTCCGGCGTGCCAGTGCCGCGGATGTCGGGCGCGACGTCGGTGCCGGCGAGCGCGCAGATGCGCGCAACGACGTCGCGCACGGCGTGCGGCGCGCCGCCGCCGGCGTTGAACGCCTCGCCTCTCGCGCCGTCCCTCTCGAGCGCATCCGCGAGCAGCAGGTAGGCCGCGACCGCGTCCTCGACGTAGAGGAAGTCGCGCTCGGGCGAGCCGTCGGAGCGGATCACGGGCGCGCGGCCGGCGAGCGCGGCGCCGACCGCCTCGGGGATCAGGCGCGAGCGGTTGAGGTCGCCGCCGCCGTACAGATTCGCGAAACGCGTCACCGCGACCGGCAGTCCGAACGTATGCCAGTACGAGCGCGCGATCAGGTCGGTCGCCGCTTTGGAGACGTCGTACGGGAAGCGCGGCTCGAGCGGCATGTCCTCGCGATAGGGCAGCGCTGCGCTCGCGCCGTACGCCTTGTCGGACGCCGCCACGACAACCCGCTGCACGCCGTGCAGCCGGCACGCCTCCAGCAGCGTCCAGGTGCCGCGGATGTTCGACTCGAAGGTGCCGAGCGGCGAGCGGTTCGCCGTGCCGACGATCGTCTGCGCGGCCAGGTGGAAGACCGTGTCGACCTCGTACTCGCCGAGCGCGCGGGCCATCAGCCCGTCGTCGACGAGGTCGCCATGGACGACCTCGACCTGCTGCTCGACGTCCTCCAGCAGCAGCGCCGAGCACGGCGCGCGGTCGCGCTGCAGCACGACGACGCGATCCCCGCGCGCCACCAGCGCGCGCACGAGCCACGAGCCGAGCAGCCCGTAGGCGCCCGTCACGAACACCGAGCGGCTCATGCGGGGATGCGCGCCTTCCACGGCGCGAGGCCCTGTTCCCACAGGTCGTTCAGCAGCACCGCGTCCTTGTACGTGTCCATGCAGTCCCAGAAGCCCTCGTGGCGGAAGGCATGCAGCTGCCCGGCGGCGGCGAGCCGCTCCAGCGGCTCGCGCTCGAGCACGCTGTCCTGCGCGAGGTAGTCGCTGACGCCGGGCTCGAAGACGAAGAAGCCGCCGTTGACCCACTGCTGCGCGCGCGGCTTCTCGTGGAAGCGCGACACGCGTCCGTCGTCGCCGATCTGCGCGACGCCGAACTGCAGCTCGGGCCGCACCACGGTGACGGTCGCCAGCTCGCCGTGCGCGCGATGCGCGGCCAGCAGCGCATGCAGGTCGATGTCCGCCACGCCGTCTGCGTACGTCAGGCAGTAGGGCACCGGACCGAGATGCAGCGCGGCGGCGAGCGCGCGGCCGCCGGTCGGCGTGTCGAGGCCGGTCTCGAGGCATTCGACCTCGACTCCCGCGGGCCACCCCTCGTCGGCGGCGAAGCGCTCGATCAGCTCGCCCTTGTAGCCGGTGCAGAGCACGAACCGGCGGAAGCCCTGGGCGGCGTAGATCTGGATCACGTGCCAGACGATCGGCCTGCCGCCGATCTCGACGAGCGGCTTCGGGATCGACTGGGTGCGCTCCTGCAACCGCGTGCCGCGACCACCGCAGAGGATCGCGACCGGCGTATCGGCGGGGGTCATGGGCGGGATCTTGGCAAAGCCCTCCCGGCGCGGCGCCGCGTAGGATGCCCGGGCATGGCTCAGGTCTCCCCCGGCATCTTCAAGGCGTATGACATCCGCGGCATCGCCGGCCAGGACATCGACGGCGACGTCGCCGAGCTGATCGGGCGCGCGTTCGCGCACGTGCTCGCGCAGCTGTCCGGCAAGCCGGTCGGCGAGCTGCGCGTCGGCGTCGGGCGCGACATGCGGCTGACCGCGCCGGAGCTTGCGGGCCGCTATCGCGACGGCCTCGTCGCCGAGGGCGTGCACGTGCTCGACGCCGGGATGGTCGGGACCGAGATGCTCTACTGGCTCGTCGGCTCGCGCGAGCTCGACGGCGGGCTGATGTGCACCGCCTCGCACAACCCGAAGGCCTACACGGGCGCGAAGCTCGTGCGCGAGGGCGCGCTCGCGCTCTCAGGCGACGAGGGCATCCAGGACATCCGCCAGCTGATCGAGCAGGGCATCCCGGAGTCGCCGGCCGCCGGCTCGGGCTCCGTCGAGCAGGTCGACCTCTACGACCCCTTCCACGCGGCCGCCCTGAAGCTCGTCGACACGAGCGCGATCGCGCCGCTGAAGGTCGTCCTCGACGGCGGCAACGGCATGGCCGGCCCGATGGTCGGGCCGCTGCTGACCAGGCTCGGCCTCGACCTCGTGACGGCCTACTGGACGCCCGACGGCAACTTCCCCGACCACGAGCCGAATCCGCTGCTGCCCGAGAACCGCGCGTTCATCATGGAGAAGGTCGTGAGCGAGGGCGCCGACCTCGGGATCGCGTGGGACGGCGACGCCGACCGCTGCTTCTTCATCGACGACACCGGCGCGTTCGTCGACGGCGACTTCCTCACCGCGCTGCTCGCGCAGGCGGTGCTCGAGAAGCAGCCCGGCGCCACCATCCTGTACGACGTGCGCGCGAGCCGCGCCGTCGCCGACACGGTCGAGGAGGCCGGCGGCACCGCGCTCGTGAACCGCGTCGGCCACGCCTTCTTCAAGCGGCGCATGCGCGAGACCGGCGGCACCTTCGGCGGCGAGGTGTCCGGCCACTACTACTTCCGCGAGTTCTACAACGCGGACTCCGGCACGCTGCCCGCGCTGCTGATCCTCGAGCTGCTCTCGCGGCGCGGCGCGAAGCTGAGCGAGCTGGTCGCCGACCTGCGCTCGAAGTACTTCATCTCCGGCGAGATCAACTCCGAGGTCGACGACCAGCAGGCGAAGATGGCGGAGATCGAGGCGCGCTACGGCGACGCCGCGATCACCCACCTCGACGGCGTCTCGGTCGACTACGACGACTGGCACTTCAACGTGCGCCCCTCGAACACCGAGCCGCTGCTGCGGCTGTGCCTCGAGTCGCTCGTGTCCGAGGAAGACATGGAGCGGCGGCGCGACGAGGTGCTCGCGCTGATCCGCTCCTAGCGCGGCGGACGTCCGATGACCGCCCTCGATCCGCAGGCGGCGCTCGCCGAGGCGGCATCCGCGGGCATCCACTGCATGCCGATCCCGACGCCGTTCCTGGTCGGACGCGTCAACTGCTACCTGATCGAGGACGACCCGCTGACGCTGGTCGACACCGGCCCCAACTCCGGCAAGGCGCTCGACGAGCTCGAGCGCGCGCTCGGCGAGCGCGGCCGCCGCGTCGAGGACCTCGAGCTGATCGTCGTCACGCATCAGCACATCGACCACATCGGGCTGCTCGAAGTGCTCGTGCGCCGCTCCGGCGCCGAGGTGGCGGCGCTGGAACTGCTGACGGACTACCTCGGCGACTATCGCCGGGCCGCCGAGCTCGACGACGAGTTCGCGGTCGCGCTGATGCTGCGCCACGGCATCCCAGCCGAGATGACGCAGGCGCTGCGCTCGGTCTCGTCGGCATTCCGCGGCTGGGGCAGCGGCGCCACGGTGACGACGCCGTTGCAGGACGGCGGTCGCCTGACGCTGCGCGACCGCACGTTCGCGGTCCAGCACCGCCCCGGGCACAGCCCGTCCGACACCGTCTTCTGGGACGAGGCGAGCGGCATCCTGCTCGGCGGCGACCACCTCATCAAGCACATCTCGTCGAATCCGCTCGTCGCACGGCCGCTCGACGGCGGCGCCGATCCGGCGGCGCGGCCGCAGGCGCTGCGCACGTACGTCGCGTCGCTGACCGCCACCCGCGAGCTGCCGGCGCGCTTCGTGCTGTCGGGCCACGGCGAGCCGGTCACCGACCATCGCGCGCTGATCGACGAGCGCTTCGGCCTGACCGAGCGGCGCAAGCGCAAGATGCACGGGCTGCTCGGCGAAGGACCCCTCACCGCGCACGAGCTGGCGCAGCGGATGTGGGGGAACGTCGCCGTCACGCAGGCGTTCCTGACGCTCTCGGAGGTGCTCGGGCACCTCGACCTCCTGGTCGTCGAGGGGGCGGTGGTCGAGCGTGAGGAGAACGGCGTCGTGCGCTTCGCGTCGGTCAGCCCCGCCAGAGCGTGACCCGCCGCGCCAAGTGACGCACCCGCCATATCTGACGGGTACCGTCAACACGCTGTGATCGCGGATCCCCCGAACGCGATGCGCACCGCCACGTGCGCATGGTGCGAGCAGCCGCTCGTGCACGGGCCGCTGCGTGCGTTCGGGCAGCTGCGCTGCGATCGCTGCGGCGCCTCGACCGCGCTCGACTGGCCCGCCGAGCGCGAGCTGCCGCGCGTCCCGCTGATGCCCGTCGCGCAGGTGCGTGGCGCGCACCGCATCTGCACGCTCGGCGAGGCGGCGCGCAGGCGCGTGCGCAGACGGCTCGCGGCACGCATCGCGCGCGTCGCGCCGCCCGGCCCCGTGCTCGACGTCAGCAGCGGCGACCGGATGCTGCTCGACGCGCTGCGGGCGACCGGGCGCTTGACGACCGGCATCGTCTCCGGCCGCCCGGGCGCCGCCGAGCGCAGCGGGCTCCAGCAGGCGGAGATCACCGAGCTCGGCGGCCGCTATGCCGCGATCGTCTTCTGGCAGTCGCTCGGTCGCCTGCGCGCACCCGGCGTCGCGCTCGACCACGCGGCGGCGCTGCTCAAGCCCGGCGGACTGCTGGCGATCGCGCAGCCGAGCCCGGCGCGGATGCAGGTACGCGCGTTCGGCGAGCGCCTGCTCGCTCCCGGTGCTCCGCAGCACCGCGTCGTGATTCCGCCCCAGACGCTGATCGAGCGGCTGCGCATGCTCGGCCTGCAGGTCGACCGCATCGACCACCTGCTGGACCTGCCGACCGCCGGCGGCTGGGTGCAGAACGTGCTCGGCGGCGTGACGGCGATCGAAGCGCGGCGCTAGCCGCTCGCCGGGCGGCGCGCGCTGCGGCGCTCGGTCGCTTCGGTCACGATCCGCACGACGTCCTCGGCCTCGTCGACGATCGCGAGCAGGTCGAGGTCGACGGCGGAGATCTTGCCCTCGCGCAGCACGTGGCTGCGCAGCCATTCGACGAGCGGCGTCCAGTAGTCGGTGCCGACGAGCACGAGCGGGAAGCCGCGGATCTTGCGCGTCTGGATCAGCGTGAGCGCCTCGAACAGCTCGTCGAGCGTGCCGAAGCCGCCCGGGAAGACGACGAAGGCCGACGCGTAGCGCACGAACATGACCTTGCGCGTGAAGAAGTAGTGGAAGCGCAGCGGCCGGTCGATGTACGGGTTCTCCGGCTCCTTGAACGGCAGGTCGATCGCGAGCCCGATCGACAGCGCGCCGACCTCGCGCGCGCCCTGGTTGGCGGCCGCCATGATGCCGCTGCCGCCGCCCGTGATGATCGCGTAGCCGGCGAGCCCGAGCCGCCTCGCGACGTCGACGGCGTGCTGGTACTCGGGGTCGTCGGGATGCGTGCGGGCGGAGCCGAAGACCGTCACGCCCTTGTCGACGTCGGCGAGCGTCGCGAAGCCCAGCTCGAGCTCGCGGCGCATCCGCCGGATGCGCATCGGGTCGGTCGCCGTCAGCGCGGGGTTGTCGAGCAGCTCCTCGTCGGGCGTGCGCGGCGTCGGGATGCGCAGCGGCTGCTCGTCGTCCGGCTGGAGATCCTGGGCGTCGGTCACGCGCCGAGTATCTCAGCCGACGGCAGCGTCTTTCGCCTTGCGCTCGCGATGGTCGGTGCCCATCAGGATGTGCGGCATGCCGCACATCTCGACGAGGCGCGAGTAGTTGCGCGTCGTGATGTGGCGCGCGAGGCGCTGCGGAAGGAAGCCGGGCGCCTCGTCTTCATGCTCGCTGACGACGTCGCAGGTGAAGACGATCGAGCGCTCGTTCTCGTAGCGGCCGTTGATGATGTTGTAGAGCTGCTCGAGCACCCAGTCGGTCGGGCGGGCGACGGCGAGGTCCTCGATCTGCAGCAGCTCCACGCTGGTGAGGCGGTCGATCAGGTCGAGCGTCGACCCCGAGTCGTCGTCGCCGTACGTCCGGCGGATCTCGTCGAGCAGGCGCGGCCCCGTGTAGATCGCGACCGACCGACCGGCAGCGAGCGCGTGCTGCGAAATGAGGTAGGCGAGGTGGCTCTTGCCCGTGCCGGGGCTGCCGAGGAACCACATCCCCTCCCCGCGATCGAGCTTCTCGCCGATGCGCTCGCAGTAGCGGCGCACGTCGCGAACGACGTCCGGATCCAGCGACGGAATCGGCTCACGGTCGAAGCCGAGGTTCTGAAAGCGCTTCGGCACCGCGTTCGACAGCCGTCTCGCGCGCTTGCGCGCGACCTGCTCCGGCCAGCAGCGGCAGCGATACGAGGTGTTGGCGTCGAAGTCGACGACCATGCCGCTGCCGTCGCAGACGCCATAGGGGCACTCGCGCGCGTCGCTCACCGGGTCGAGTCTAGCCCCGCTCGATCTCGTCGACGTGCGCGACGTTGGCGACATCGTCGGCTTCCGCGCTCGGTGCGGAGGCGAACCACGCGTCGAGGATCTCCTCCAGCTGCGCGGCGGACGTCGTGCGGAGGCTGAGCGCGAGCACGTTGGCGTCGTTCCAGCGGCGCGCGCCGGCGGCCGTCTCGGCGTCCGCGCACAGCGCGGCGCGGATCCCCCGCACCTTGTTCGCGGCGATCGACGCGCCGGTGCCGGTCCAGCAGCAGACGACCGCCTGCTCGACGCGGCCCTCGACGACGTCGCGCGCGGCCTGCTCGCTCGCCCACGCCCAGTCGGAGCGCTCGCCGGGCGCCAGCGCCCCGTGGGTCACCGCTTCATGCCCGCGCGCTCGCAGCGCCTCCGGCACCAGCTCGGCGACCCCGGTCAGCTCGTCGGCTGCGACGGCAACGCGCATAGGCCGAGTGTACGGAGCTGGCGCGGAGGCTCCCCCAAGCCTCCGCGCCTTGTCCCGCAAGAAGCGTGGCGCGGGGGTCCCCCAACCCCCGCGCCCGTCCCCCAAGCGAAGCCGGCGCCTACCTCGATCCCTGCATCTGGGGTCGAAATCCGGTCAGGAAGATCTCGGCCGCGCGGCGATTGCCGCTGATCCGCAGGCCGTCGAGCTCGTGCGCCGGGCCGAGTGCCTGCGCCCACGCGCCCGACGTGCCCTTGATGACGGTGTCGGCGTGTTCGGCAGGCCGGTGCACGACCGTCGCCGCGCCGCCATCCATGCGCAGCGTGTAGAGGTCGAGCGCGACGCCCTGCTCGTCCTCCACGATCAGCTCCACCTCGGCGTGCGCGTCCTGCGGCGGCGACACGACGCAGCCGGCGAGCCGGAACATCGCCGTCACGTCGACCCACTCGTCCGGCTGCGGAGCCGACCATGCCCAACGGAGCGCCCATTGCACCATCGGGGCCAGGATCGCCAGCATGTCGCGGCCGGAGTCGGTGAGCTCGAATTCGACGCGCGGCGGCACCTCGGCATAGCGGTGGCGCTCGACGAGGCCTTCCGAGGTCATGCGGTTCAGCCGTTGCTCGAGCGCGCCGGTCGACATGCCGGGGAAGGCCCGCTGGAGCTCCGACAGGCGCAGCGCGCCGAACGCCAGCTCGCGCGCGATCAACAGGATCCACCGATCGCCGACGACGCCGAGCGCGCGCGCGTCCGGCGACCACTGTCGCCGCCGCCGAATTCCCGACACGTCGGATCGAGCCACCACTGTCCCCTCTTCTCGGCTCCTGGCGCCACTGTCGGGCGATCCCGATCATCGCCCTGGCCTTCGCCTGATGCCCCATGCGAAGGCCCGCAGCGCTGCCAGCTCTCAATGGGAAACTACCATGACTCCTGCTGGGGTGTCTACCTGGTTTCGCCGCCGCCGCCTCGCCGGCAAGAGCCCGTGGCAGCAATCATTTGCCTGCTCAACCACTCGCTATTGCTCAAGACATCTTTCGCGCTCAAACTCGCGCCGCCGCAGTCGCTCCGGGGGATGGAATACGGTAAACGCCTGCGTCTTCCGCGCGCGACGCCGAGCTCCCGATCGACATGGCACCGAACCGCTTCTCCGACGCCGCGCCGCGGCTGTCGCCCGCGCTGGCCCGGGAAACGCAGCGCGACCGACTGCTGCACGGGATGGCCTCGACCGTCGCCCGCCGCGGCTACGCGGCCACGCCCGTCGCGGAGGTCCTCAGAGCCGCTGGGGTCTCGCGACGCACCTTCTACGAGCAGTTCGCCGACAAGGAGGACTGCTTTCTCGCGGCCTACGATGCGATCGTCCGCGTCTGCACCGAACGCATGGTCGCCGGCTACCACGCCGGCGGAGCGTGGCAGGAGGGCATCGAGCTCGCCTACGACGCGCTGCTCGGCACGCTCGCGTCGGAACCGGACCTCGCGCACCTCGGGGTCGTGGACGTGCTCGCCGCCGGCCCCCGCGCGCTTGCGCGTCGCGAAGCCACGCTGCGGCGCTTCGCGCGCTTCCTCGACTTCACGCGCGAGCGCTCCGAGCCGGTCACGACACCGCCGACGCTCGTCGGCCAGGCGATCGTCGGCGGCATCCACGAGCTGATCTACTCGCAGCTGGTGCGCGGTCGTGCCGCGGAGCTCACCGAGCTGACCGGCGAGCTGCTCCATTACACCTTCATGCTGCTCGGCGTCACGCGGCCTCCTGGTTGATCGGAGCGCCCGCGATCGCCCGTGGTAGCGGGGGTTTCGCGTGTAAGCTGCCGCCCCCGTGCGCGACGACGAGATCGATCTGCTGCTGTCTCCGCTGCCGAGCGGCCGGCACGGACTGCCGCGCGAGGCGGTGGTGCGATCGCAGCGGATCCGGCTCCTCCGCGGCGCCATCCACGTGGCCGCACGCGACGGCTACGCGGGGATGACCGTGACGGCGGTCATCGGGCAGGCGAGCGTCTCGCGCAAGACCTTCTACGAGCTCTTCGCCGACCGCGAGGACTGCTTCCTCGCCGCGTACGAGCACATGACGGAACGGGCCCTGTCGCGGCTCCACGACATGCTGGCGCCCGATGCGCCGTGGAGCGCGCGACTGCGCGACGGCCTTGCCTGGGCGCTCGATGCGCTTGCACGGCATCCCGACGAGGCGCAGGTCGCGTTCGTCGAGGTGCTCGCCGGCGGTCCACACGCGCTGGCGCGCCGCGATCGCTTCGCCGAGCGGCTCGCGCGCCTGCTCGCCGACGGGTTCGAGGCCGCCCCACGCGACGTGGCGATCCCCGCCTCGACGCCGACGGCAGTCGTCGGGGCGCTCAGCGAGCTGATCGCGGCGCAGGTGCGCCGGGGGCAGGCGGCGCAGCTGCCCGATGCCCTTCCGGACATGCTCTATTGCGCGCTCGCCCCCTTCCTCGGCCCCGCCGCGGCCGCCGCCGCGGCGGCCGCGGACCCACGACTGCTGGCCGCAGCCGCGCGCCGGGGGTGAATTCGCCGCACGAGCGTCCGTAGACGCCCCGGTTGCGCAGACCCCGCGTTCCGGGTACATCGTCGGCATGGCGCTTGCAACGAAGCTCGGACTGGCGCTGCTGCTGGTCTCCTCGATCGGCTTCGCGTTCCTCGGTCCGCCGCCGCGCCGGCGCACTGCCGGCGGCGTGCGCGGGATGCTGCTCTCGAGCGGGATGGCGGGGTACCTGGCGGCGGCCGCCGCCCTCTCCGCGGGCGCGCTCGTGCCGGGAGCGCTGTTGCTGGCGGCCGCGGGCGAGCTCGTGTGTGCGGCCGGCTGGCTCAGCCGCGGCGATGCGCCTCCGAGCGACGACGACGGCGATGACGGCGGCGGAGGCGGCGGCGGCCGCAGACCGAAGCCGCCGCCGATCGACTGGGACGCGTTCGAGCGCGCCTTCCGCCGCTACGCCCGCGAGCGCGAGCGGCAGCGAGTGTGACGTCGCCCGAAGGCGATCCGCTTGCGGTCGCCGGCAGGGCGAACGCCTTCTCAGCGGCGCGCGCCGGCACGTGCGCGCACCAGCTCCAAGAACAGCGCGTGCAGCCGCGTCTCGCCGCTGAGCTCGGGATGGAACGAGATCGCGAGGCGGTCGCCTTGGCGCACCGCCACCGGGCGACCGTCGATCTCGGCGAGGAGCTCGACGCCCTCGCCGTGCTCGGCGACCCACGGCGCGCGGATGAAGACCGCGCGCACGGGCGGCCCGTCGATGCCGGCGATCTCCAGGTCGGCCTCGAACGAGCGCACCTGGCGTCCGAACGCGTTGCGCTCGGCGCGCAGGTCCATCAGGCCGAGGTGGTCGCGGTCGAGCATGATCAGTCCGGCGCAGGTGCCGAACAGCGGCGTGCCGGCCGCCGCCAGCTCGCGCAACGGCTCGGCGAGCCGCTCGCGCTCGATGCCGAGCGTCATCGTCGTCGACTCCCCGCCCGGGATCACGAGCCCGTCGAGCCCGTCGAGGTCGGCCGGCACGCGCACCTCGCGCGGCTCGGCGCCCAGCTCGCGCAGCGTGCGCGCGTGCGCGGCGAAGTCGCCCTGCAGGGCAAGGATCCCGACGACCGGCGCGTCCACGCCGGAGCCTCTACCAGCCGCGCTGTGCGAGCAGCTGCTCGGACTCGAGCTTGGAGGACTCGAGACTGACCATCGCGGTGCCGAGGCCGGTCGAGGCCGCGGCGACGCGCTCCGGGTCGGCGTAATGGGTCGTCGCCTCGACGATCGCCTTCGCGCGGCGCTCCGGATCCTCGCTCTTGAAGATGCCCGAGCCGACGAAGACGCCCTCGGCGCCCAGCTGCATCATCAACGAGGCGTCCGCCGGCGTCGCGATCCCGCCGGCGCAGAACAGCACGACCGGCAGCTTGCCGCGCTCGGCGACGCCGCGCACGAGATCCAGCGGCGCCTGATGCTGCTTGGCGGCGCCGGCGAGCTCCGTCTCGTCCATCACGGTCAGCTGCTTGATCTCGCTCGCGATCCTGCGCATGTGCGTGACCGCGTTGACGATGTCGCCGGTGCCGGCCTCGCCCTTCGAGCGGATCATCGCGGCGCCCTCGCCGATGCGGCGCAGCGCCTCGCCGAGGTTCGTCGCGCCGCACACGAACGGGACCTTGAAGCCCCACTTGTCGATGTGGTTGACCTCGTCCGCGGGCGTGAGCACCTCGGACTCGTCGACGTAGTCGACCTCGAGCGCCTCGAGCACCTGCGCCTCGGCGAAGTGGCCGATCCGCGCCTTCGCCATCACCGGGATCGTGACGGCTTCCTGAATGCCCTTGATCATCTCCGGATCGGACATGCGGGCCACCCCGCCGTCGCGGCGGATGTCGGCCGGGACCCGCTCCAGGGCCATGACGGCGCAGGCGCCGGCGGCCTCCGCGATGCGCGCCTGCTCGGGCGTGACCACGTCCATGATCACACCGCCCTTGAGCATCTCGGCCAGGCCGGCCTTGACGGTGAATGTCGCCTCGTCGCGCATCGTGGCTGCAATATAGCCCCGGCGCGAAGGCGAACGTCGGCCGGTTAGCCTTCGCGGCCGTGGCCGAGGCGATCTATGTTCCCGACGGTCGAGACCGCTTCGCGCCGAGCGAGCTCTCACGCGGTCCGTGGGACCCGAACGCGCAGCACGGCGGCGCGCCGGCGGCGCTGATCGCGCGCGCGATCGAGCGCGTCGAGAGCGCCGTGCCGATGGACGTCGTGCGCATCACGTACGAGTTCCTGCGACCGGTCCCGCTGACGCCGCTCGACCTGCGCACGCGGATCCTGCGCGACGGCAAGCGCGTCCAGCTGGCGGAGGCGCAGCTGCACGCCGGCGAGTTGGAGGTCGCGCGTGCGAGCGCGCTGCGGATCCGCAGCGACGCCGTTCCGGCCCCCGACGGCGATCCCGATCCGCCGGCGCACGGCGGTCCACAGGACAGCGCGCCGATCTCGATGCCCGCCTTCGACGCCGGGCCCACGATGTTCGCGCGGGACGGGATGGAGGTGCGCTTCGCGAAGGGCGCCTTCGCCGACGTCGGCCCGGCGTTCGCGTGGTTCCGGCTGCGGCATCCGCTCGTGGCCGGCGAGCAGCCCTCGCCGCTGCAGCGGCTCGCCGCCGCCGGCGACTTCGGCAACGGGATCGCAACCGCCGTCTCGTGGGCGACGCACGTCTTCATCAACCCTGACCTGACGCTCTACGTCGAGCGGCTGCCCGAGGGCGAGTGGGTCGGCCTCGACGCGGTCACGCGCGTCGGCGACGCCGGCATCGGCGTGAGCGACAGCGCGCTCTACGACGAGCGCGGCCGAGTCGGCCGCGCGCAGCAGGGGCTGTATGTGGCGAGACGGTGATTTCGCGCTCCGCTCATCGCAAGCGACGAGCTGCGGAACAGACTTTCGTCCTGCCGGCGACCGCAAGCGGATCGCCTTCGGACGACGCTACTTCAGCCGGAACGCCTTGATGCGCGTCTCGTACTGCTGCGCGTCGCGCGCGTAGACGCCGTAGGCGATCCCCTGCAGCAGCGACAGCAGCGCCACGTGCGAGCGCACGTACGCCGGGCTGTTGGAGGAGTAGTAGAGCCGGATGCGCGCGAGTCTCGAAACCTCGGAGAGGGTCGCGTCGGTGATCGCGAGCGTCGGCGCTCTGCGGTGGCGGGCGAGCTTCATCGTGCGCGCGATCAACGGGTGCGGACGGCCCGCTGAGAGCCCGATCACGAGCGTCATCTCGTCGATCCGCGCGAGCCGGCCGAGCGCCTCCTGCGACGGCGAGGCCACCACTTCGGCGCGGATGTCGAGCAGCATCAGCAGGTGACGCAGATAGCTCGCGAAGAACGCCATCTGATCGGTGCCGGCGATCAGGACGCGCTCGGCGGTCGAGATCGCCTCGATCGCCGCCTCCATCTCTCTGCGCGAGAGCTTGCGGGCGGTCTCCTCCACGTTGACGTGATCGGTCGCCAGCGCCGTCTCGTACTCCGTCTGGTCGAGCGAGAAGAGCGGGGCCGCCGCGACCCGGTCGCCCACCCCGCCGCCGGCCTGGCCGCTCCCGGCCTGACGGCGGTACTCCTCGCGCGCCGCCTGCTGCAGCTCGGGGAAGCCCTCGAAGCCGAGCGCCTGGGAGAAGCGCACCACGGTGCTCGAGGAGGTCGAGGCGCGGCGCGCCAGCTCCTCGGCCGTCTGGAAGGCGGCCTCGTCGAGGTGGTCGACGATGTACTGCGCGACGTCCTTCTGGGAGCGCGAAAACTCGTCGAAGCGGGCGGTGATGTAGTCGGACAACGCTTGGTGCCCGTGCGGCCGCGGCGGCTCGGGCGTGGTGATGGTCGAAGCTCGCTTCATAGGCAGCGATGGATTCGACGCCCGCCCGCCGCTCTCCTTCACAGGGCCCGCTCGCTCTATGCTGCCCGCCGATGAACGTGCTTCCCACAGCGCTCGACGGCGTGCTCGAGATCATGCCCCAGGTGTTCGGCGATCACCGCGGCTTCTTCGTCGAGACGTTCCGCTCGCAGGCGCTCGCCGAGGCCGGCGTCGACGTCGCGTTCGTGCAGGACAACCACTCGCGCTCACGGCGCGGGACGCTGCGCGGCCTGCACTTCCAGACGTCGCCCGGACAGGCGAAGCTCGTGCGCTGCGCGCGGGGCGCGATCTTCGACGTCGCCGTCGACCTGCGGCGCGGCTCCTCGACGTACGGCAGATGGGCCGGCTTCGCGCTCGACGACGAGTCGATGCGCGAGGTGTTCGTTCCGGCCGGCTTCGCCCACGGCTTCTGCGTCCTGAGCGACGTCGCCGACGTCGTCTACAAGTGCTCCAGCTACTACGACCCGGCGACCGAGTCGGAGATCGCCTACGACGACCCGGATCTGGCGATCGCGTGGCCGACCGAGGTCGAGCCGCTCGTGTCCGAGCGGGACGCGAACGCGCCGCGCCTGGCCGAGGTCGCGGCCGCCCTGCCGTTCTGAGGCCGCCGACGCCTCAGGCGTCGAGGCGGCTGCGGTGTTCCTCGTTCTGCTGACGCTCGCCGAGCACCTGGATCACCGCGTAGACGATCAGGACGTTGGCGATCACGCCGATGCCGAGGAACGTCACGAGCAGGCCGAACGTGAACGTGAAGGCCGGTGAGGCGGCGAGAGCAATCACGCGCGGCAGCTTAGCGAAGCGTCCGGCGCGCCGGGCTGCCGGCGGATGCCGGTGAGGCGATGGGGTACCTTGACGGCATGGAGCCCCCCCGCGAGCGCGCCTGCCCGAACTGCGGCGCACCCGCCGCCGTCCCTCAGCGCTGGTGCTTGGAGTGCGGGCACGAGCTGCCGGGACCGCGGCGCGCGGGCCTGCGCTCCGCGGTCGGCATCGCGACGACGCTCGCCGTGCTCGTAGGCGCGGCCTCCGCGGGCGGCTACACGCTCCTGCAGGACGACAAGGTCCCGCCCCCGCCGGCGACGACGGTCGCGCAGGCGCCGCCCACGACGAGCGCGGCGCTGCCGCCGGCGACGCAGGAGCCGGCGACGCCCTACAGCTACACGCCGCCGACCACGCTGCCGAGCACGTCGAGCTCGAGCTTCGGTCACGGCCCGAGAGCGCCGGTCGTCCCGCTCGGCTCCACCGGCTCGCACGCCAACGGCGGCAGCACGACGTCGAGCGGCTCCACCGGCAGCGGCTCGGTCGCGCCCGTGACGCCCACCACGACGACCACGCCGCCGCCGAAGCCGCGGTTCGCGCTGACCGACGTGGCGCTCGGCGCCGCCGCGGTCGCATACGCGCCGTATGCGCCGCCGGACGCCGACCTCGGCGATCCGAGCCGCGCCGTCGACGGCTCGACGCGCACGGTCTGGAAGGCGCCCGCGGCCGCCGATCCCGCGGCCCCGCCGCAGGTCGGCATCTACGTCGACCTGGCCGGCAAGGAGAAGCTGCGCAGGCTCGAGCTCCAGACCCCGACGCCCGGGATGAGCATCGAGATATACGGCGCCGAGAGCGGGCCGCCCGCGTCGATCACCGACGCCGGCTGGGACCATCTCGCGAGCCGCTCGGGCGTCGCCGCGCACACGAAGGTCAAGCTCGGGGATCTGCCCTATCGCTACCTGCTCGTGTGGATCGTCGGCGCGCCGCCGGACAGCGCGCGCCCCGCGATCTCCGAACTGTCGCTGTACAGCCTGCAGCCGGAGTAGGCCCCCGAAACCGATCGCGTGGGTACCGACCCATGCGACGGTTGTCACTTGAACGCAGACGGCCTGACTGGGAAGCTGACGTATCCCATCCGCAGCACCCGTATCAGGAGGACGTGTCAACCGTATGAGCCGCACCGCGACGGGGTGTCGCGTGCGAGGCAGGGGACGCCTCGCGCGCTGGTCGTCGCACGCCGTCGGTTGGTCCTCACCTGTCATCCGGGGGGCGCAACTTAGGAGGAGCAGATGCACAACACGGCACGGGAGTACGTCACCGGTCTCGGTGACTGCGTCAGCGAGTACGAAACCGTGCTCGAGGGCGCGCGCAAGCTCGCCGCACTGAACGTCGACGCACTGCCGATCTGCGGCGACGACCGCAACGTGCTCGGCATGCTGTCCGAGCGCGACGTCGTGCGCATCGTCGCGCAGCGCCGCGATCCCGATGCGATTCGCATCGGCCGGCTGCCGGTCGACGGCGTGACGAGCGTCGACGCGAACGCGTCGATCGAGCACGCCTGGACCACGATGATGGAGCACGATCTCGTGCAGGTGCCGGTGACCGAGGAGGGCCGCCTGATCGGCGTCCTGCGCCGCGCCGACATTCGCGGCCGCTTCGGTGCGCCGCGCACGGTCGTCCCCGCCTGAAGCGCCTGCGCCACGGAAATGTGACGCGGCCGGGGCGGATCCCATCCGCACGCCCCGGCCGCGTCGAGCGCAAGGCTGGCACGTAGCCTCGCACCGGGTGTTCCGCCGGAGGAATTTTCATCCTCTTTCGGAACGTCTGGGCTGCGCCGACTCGAGGCGAGCTTGCGAGCCAAGATGAACGACGGCGCGCCGCAAAACTATAAACAGGACCGTCTTTTGTTGTCAACGAGTCCCACATTGGTTACTGTCGCGGATGTGGGGGCTTCATCGACAGCCTGCGACGCGATCGGCCCGAGGCACAGACGTCCGCTCGCAGCGCTGGCAGCGGACGTCGCGGCAGCGACGGGAGGACGCTGATGTTTCCTGAGGGCGTCTATGGTCGCGCGATGCCGATCGCCGCCGACCGCGTGCCCGAGCGCCTGCCGCGCGGCCGTCACGGCCTGCCGCGCCGCTTCATCGTCCACAACCAACGCGAGCGGATGCTGCTCGCGGTCGCCGAAGCGGTCGCGGAACAGGGCTTCGTCACGACGACCGTGGCCGACATCATCGCTCGCGCGCGCCTGTCGCGCCGGACCTTCTACGAGCACTTCGCCGACAAGGAGGAGTGCTTCCTGGCCGCCTACGACACCGTCGTCGAGCAACTGCTCAGCGCCGTCGGACAGGCGTATGAACAGGCGGACAGCTGGAGCCAGAAGGTGCACGACGGGCTCGAGACGTTCCTTGCCTACCTGGCCGCCGAGCCCGCGTTCGCGCGCATGTGCATCGTCGAGGTCGTCGCTGCCGGGCCAGAGGCGCGCAGCCGCCGCGACGCCGCGATGCGCGTGTTCGTCGACTTCCTCGAGCCGGGCCGCGCCGAGGCGCCGAGAGGCATCCGCGTGCCCGACATCGCCGCCGAGATAGTGGTCGGCGGCATCTACGAGATCATCTACTCGCGACTGCAGCGCGATGCCGCCGACGAGCTCGTCGAGATGCTGCCCGAGCTGCTCTATTGCGCGCTCGTGCCGTACATCGGCCACGCCGAGGCCGAACAGGCCGTCGCAGCCGCGCGCGAGCGCTCCGGCGCCGCGTAGTGATCGATCTCCACTGCCACGTCCTTCCCGAGCTCGACGACGGCGCCGCAGACCTCGACGACAGCGTCGCGATGGCGCTGCAGGCGCAGGCCGACGGCATCGAGATCGTCTGCGCGACGCCGCACGTGCGTCACGACCATGCCGTCGAGATCGCCTCGCTGCCCGAGCGCGTCGACGCCGTGCAGGCCGAGCTCGATCGGCGCGGGATCGGCGTGCGCGTCGTCGTCGGCGGCGAGGTCGCCCAGACCGAGCTCGAGCGGCTGAGCGCGGACGACCTGCACGCGGTCTCGCTGGGCGGCGGCGGCTGGATCCTGCTGGAGCCGGCGCCCGGGCCGCTCACCGCGGACCTCGAGCTGTGCGTCGAGCGCCTCAAGGCGCACGGCCTGCGCGCGGTGATCGCGCACCCTGAGCGCCACGCGGACGCCGACCTGGAGATGCGGCTGGAGCTGCTCGCCGCGCAGGGCTGCCTGATCCAGTGGACCGCCGCGTTCGTCGCCGACCCGTCGCTGCGCGAGTGGATCGCGCGCTGGGCGCGGATGGGCCTGATCCACGTGCTCGGCAGCGACGCGCACTCCTCGCGCTTCGGCCGGGCGGTCGCGCTGAGCGAGGGCTTCGCGGCGTTGCGCGAGACGCTGCCGGCCGCGACGGTCGAGTGGATGGCGCGCGAGGCGCCCGCGGCGCTGCTGCGCGGCGAGCCGGTCGAGCCGCCGGCGTTCGGCTGAGCGTTACGCGGCGAACGGCTCGAGCCGCACCGCGTTGCGCAGCTCCGCGACCACGTCCTGCGCGGCGCTGCCGAGGCCCTGGCGCAGAAACGTCCCCGCGCCGGCGGCGGCGCCGGTGACGACCGCCTCCTCGAAGGGCTCCCCCTGCGCCCATGCCGCCGCGAGCGCGCCCATCATCGCGTCGCCGCAGCCCTCGCGCCAACCGCGCTCGAAACGCGGCGGCACCAGCCACCACGCGTGCTGCTCGTGCAGCACGAACGCCGGCTGCTCGCCGCGCGTGACGATCACGCTGCGCGCGCCGGCGTCGCGCATCCGCTCGGCGGCGGCGCGCAGCTGGGACGGTTCCGACACCGGCCCGCGTACGTAGGCGGCGAGCTCCCAGTCGTTGATCTTCACCAGGTCCGGTCTGCCGCTCAGGGCGCTGTCGAGGCGCGGCGAGGAGAGGTCGACGAGCGTGCGGACGCCGTTGGCGCGCGCGTCGGCGACGAGGTCGCCGTAGACGCTCAGCGGGAGCGCCTCCGCCGGCATCGGGTTGGCGACGACGAGCCAGCCGCACGCGAGCGCCTCCGCGCAGGCGAGCGAGAAGAGCGCGTCGAGCTCGTGGCGCGAGGGCGGCTCGCTCGTCGTGAAGGCGAGCGCGTCGCGCGTGCCGGCGCGGCGGTCGACGACGTAGCAGCCGCTCTCGGCCGCGGTCTCGACGAGCCGCCGCTCGCCCGGCAGGCGCTCCAGCAGCGGGCGCAGCAGCGCGCCCGACTCGCCGCCGACGAAGCCGCACAGCACCGGCTCCGCGCCGAGCTCCCCCGCCTGGCGGGCGACCCAGACGCCCTGGCCGCCGGCGTGGAAGTGGATCCGCTCGCGCTCGTCGGCGCCCTCGCGCTCGAGCGAGACGGTGAGCAGCGGATGCGGGCCGAAGATCGCGACGCGGGCGGGCATGCCGGGCCGAGCCTACGCGACCGGATCGGCGCGGCTCGCCGCACCGTGGCGCGCCGCACGGATCGTTGCGCGTACAATGGTCGGACTGATGGCGCTCCAGATCGAGAACCTCGTCAAGCGCTATCCGACCGGCACCGAGGCCCTCAAGGGCGTCGACCTGACGATCTCCCCCGGCCAGTTCTTCGGCCTGCTCGGCCCCAACGGCGCCGGCAAGTCGACGCTGATCCACTGCACCACGGGGCTTGCGGCGCCGACGTCGGGAGCGATCCGCGTGTTCGGCCACGACGCCGTCTCGCACTACGAGCAGGCCCGCCTCGCCGTCGGGCTCGCGCCGCAGGACCTCAACCTCGACTGGTTCCTGACCGTCGAGGAGACGCTCGACTACCACGGCGGCTACTTCGGCATGCCGCGGCGCGAGCGGCGCGAGCGCTCCAGAGAGCTGCTGGAGGCGTTCTCGCTCGTCGAGAAGAAGGACGACCGCACGCGCACGCTCTCGGGCGGCATGAAGCGGCGGCTGATCCTCGCGCGGGCGCTGATGCACCGGCCGCGGCTGCTGATCCTGGACGAGCCGACCGCAGGCGTCGACGTTGAGCTGCGGCTGGAGCTGTGGCAGTACGTGCAGCGCATCAACGCCGAGGGCACGACGATCCTGCTGACGACCCACTACCTCGAGGAGGCGGAGCAGCTGTGCGACGCGATCGCCTTCATCAACGGCGGCGAGATCGTCGCGCAGGGCACGAGCGGCGAGCTGGCCGCGCGCTACGGCGTGTCCTCGCTCGAGGACGCCTACCTCGAGCTGGTCGGGCGCAAGGAGCTCTCGCGCGCGCACCTCGTCGCGGAGGAGGCGGTATGAGCGCGCTGACCGATCGGCCGACGCCGGCGCGGGCGCCCGAGCAGGAGCGCGGCGGGCGGCTGCGGCTGAGCGGCCGCCAGATCCGCTTCCTCGCGCTCGTGCGGCGCGAGTGCAACCGCTTCATGAAGATCAAGCGCCAGACCGTCGGCGCGCCGCTGCTGGAGACGTTCCTCTACATCTCCGTCTTCGGCGCCGCGCTGGGGTCGCGCATCCACACGCTGCACGGCTACAGATACATCGTGTTCGTGATCCCCGGCCTGATCATGATGGCGTGGGCGATGAACGCGTTCTCGAACAACGCCTCGTCGATCCTGCAGCAGAAGTTCCAGCGCTCGATCGACGACCAGCTGTCCTCCCCCGCCTCGCCGCTGGAGCTGCTGCTCGCGTTCTCGCTCGGCGGCTTCCTGCGCGGCGGGACGGTGGCGGTGCTGACGTTCGTCGCGTCGTCGATCCTCGTCGACCTGCCGGTGGAGCACCTGCTCGTGCTGCTGGCCGGGCTGTTCTTCGTCGGCTTCTTCTTCTCGCAGCTGGGCGTGCTCGTCGGCGTGCGCGCGGAGCAGTTCGACGACGTGGCCGTCTACCAGCAGTTCGTGCTGATGCCGCTGATCTTCCTCGGCGGCGTCTTCTACTCGGCGACGCTGCTGCCGCAGCCGTTCGAGACGCTCACGCACATCAACCCCGTCTACTACATGATCGGGATCGTGCGCTACGGCTTCCTCGACTACAGCGACGTGAACGTCGCGCTCGCGCTCGGCGTGCTGGCGGTTGCGACGACCGCGCTGTTCCTCACGAACCTGCGGCTGTTCGTGCGCGGCTACCGGCTGCGCGCGTAGCGTCCATGGAGCTCGACGTGCGCGTGATCCCGCGTGCGTCGCGCGACGAGCTCGCGGGGATGCGCGACGGTCGCCTGCTCGTGCGCGTGACCGCTCCCCCGCTCGACGGGCGCGCGAACGCCGCCGTGTGCGCGCTGCTGGCGAAGGCGGCCGGGGTGCCCAAGGGCGCCGTGCGCGTGGTGCGCGGCGAGGCCTCGCGCGACAAGCGCGTGCGGATCGACGGCGACGCGCCCGTCGTCCGCGCCGCGCTCGGGCTCTAGGGGACGAGCACGACCTTGCCGACGTTGCGCCGCTCGGCGATCACGCGGTGCGCGTCGGCGGCGCGGTCGAACGGGACGACGTCGGAGACGAGCGGTCTGATCGTGCCGTCCTCCATCAGCGCGGTGAGCGGATCGGTCCACGGTCCGAGCGTGCCGCGGTCGTCCCACAGGCGCAGCATGTTGAGGCCGATCACGGCCTTCGAGTCCGACATCTGTCTGATCAGGTCGAAGCCGCGCAGCATCGGCAGGCCGGCGCGCGCGGCCTTCAGCAGGTTGCGCCGCTCGCCCGGCTGCACGGCGGAGGCGCCGAACGCGATCAGGCGCCCGCCGACGCGCAGCATGCGGTAGGAGCGCTTGAACGAGCTGCCGCCGATCGCGTCGAGGATCACGTCGAAGCGGTCGTTGAGCTCGTTGTCCCAGCCGGGCTGCGTGTAGTCGTGCGCGACGTCGACGCCGTTGGCGCGGATCGCGTCGTGCTTGGCGGGCGAGGCGCTGCCGTGCACGGTGGCGCCGTGGCGCTTGGCGATCTGCGTCGCCGCGACGCCGACGCCGCCGGCCGCGGCGTGGACGAGCACCGTCTCGCCCGCTCTGAGACTGCCGTAGCCGAGCAGCGCCGCCCACGCGGTCGCGTAGTTGACGGGGATCGCGGCGCCCTGCTCGAAGGAGAGCTGGTCGGGCAGCGGCACGACCGCCGCGGCCGGGACGACGACCTGCGAGGCGTAGCCGCCGAAGCGGGTGCCGGCCATCACGCGCGCGCCGTGCGCGATCCCCTCGACGTCGGGCGCGACCTCGGTGACGGTGCCCGCGACCTCGTAGCCGACGACCATCGGCGGCTTGGGCGCGTCCGGGTAGAGGCCGGTGCGGGCCATCGTGTCGGCGAAGTTGACGCCGGCGGCGGCGACCTCGACGCGCACGTGGCCGGGCTGAAGCGGCGGGTCCGGCCGCTCCTGCACCTGCAGGACCTCCGGCCCTCCGTGCTTGCTGATGACGACGGCGCGCATGGCGGCGGAGGCTAGCGGGCGGCCGGCGGCGAGGAGCTGGTCGGCGCCGGGGCGGGCGGCACGGCGACGTCCCCCGCGGGATGGGGGAACGGGGGACGTCGCCACCGCCGAACCGGGCACGAAGCCACTGGCGGGAGATCGGACACGGCAATCGTCTTGGGGGGAAGCCGATGCGTGTCCGCATGCACGGCTCGTCCACTCTTGGGGGGATGGGACGGCCGTGCGAGGCGCGCGAAGCTAACACACACACTGTTCACCTACACCCCTAGGTGGAACAGTGAACCTGCACTTTCCGACCTTTTCCGGTTGGGGTTGTCGCGGGGGCGCTCGTGGTCCGCGCACCCGGCCGAATCGCCTGAGTCATTGCCGCACTCACGACTCGCAGCCCACGCCGTCGCCATCGCCGTCGAAGCCGTGGGGATCCGAGCCGACGACCGTGAAGTCGCTGTACGGGATGTCCCCGCAGTCGAGGTCGGGCGGCGGCGGCGGGATGCACACGCCGGGATACGACGGGTCGCACGAAGGGTTCGACGGCGGAGATCCCGGCGAGGGTCGTGACGGAGCCGGAAGCGGCGGTGGCGTCATGCGGATCAGGCGGGTGGCCGTCTGCGCGTCTCCGTCGTCCGTCGTCGCGCGCAGCTCCATGCGCCAGCGGACCGGACCGTGGCGTCGCATGACCGCGATCAGACGGCTGCGCTTCGCAGCCGTGAAGTGAAACCCGTACCGGGTCACACGGCCGCCGGTCAGCTCGAGCGCCTCTCTCAGGCCCAGCCCGTGAAGCGGCAGGCGTCGACCGCCGTTCCGATACGTGGCGTAGCCCCGCAGCCGCACGGAGCAGTCGCGGTTGCAGCGCACGCTCACGACCAGATCGCTCATGCGCGACAGCCGTGTTCTTCGCAGCTGCTGCCGCGGCTGCGCCGTCACTCTCAAGGTCAGCGGAGGCGGAAGGATCTCGAGACGCCGCACCTCGCTCTCCGCCGCGCAATCGCTGATGTCGGCGTTGCATGCGACGCGCGATGCCTGCCAGTAGTAGATGCCGGGCCGCCGCGTCCACGCCCCCTCCAGCAGCACGTCTCGCGTCGTGCCGTCTTCGAGGTCGAGCTCGCTGTCGATGACCTGATCGTCTACGAGCGTTCCGTCCGCGTCCTGAGCGGCCGACTTGCTGACCTCGATCGAGACGAAGTCGTCCCGCTCCGGGGTCTGTACGCGGAACAGCACAGACCGTGCAGCGGGGATCTGGGCATCGGCTGCGGGAAGCAGCTCCGTCGGCCCGGCCACAGGTGGAGGCACAGGTCTCGGAGCCGCCGGAGGCGTACCGTACAGCGTCTCCGCGACGGGGCGGTACAGCCCGTCGCGGTAGATGTAGAGGCACAGCTTCACTGGCTCGAACGCTGGATAGAAGGTGTCGGTCGCTGTCTGCGTGCCCGTCGTGTCCTGAAGCGAGCCGACGTACACGATGTGGTCACCGTCGGCGGAGCACGCATCCGAGCCGTTCACCTGCCATGCAGCCGGGAACCATCCGCAATAGCCATAGGCCGTGCACTCGGTGGACGTGGCGCTGTACGTTGCGGCCAGCTGCCCGTCACCGACGGCGTGCACATCGGCGATCGAGCCGGAGTCGGCCCGTCCCGGTGCGCTGCCGGCACCGCCGAGCAGGACCACGAGCAAGGCGCAGATGATGTTTCGTCGCCAGTGAAGCCCTGTCGGCACGGTGTGAGGCTACGGCGTCGACGGACGATAGGCGCCAATTCCGGTGCGTCGTGCCTTGCGGTGCCCGCGGCGGTAGCGGCAGACCACGGTCGCATCCGGGAACGGTTGGTCGGTGCGACCTGACGGGATCCTCCGATGCCCCAGACCGCCGCCTCGCCCCAACTGTTGACCGTCGCCCAGGCTGCAAGCCTTCTGCGCGTGAGCGAGAAGACGATGCGCCGCTGGATCGACGCCGACCGCGTTCCGTATCTGCGGCTGCCGAGCGGCGGTTACCGGATCCCGCAGGGTGCACTGATCGCATCTCTCGGAGGCACGTTCGATCTCGCCGCCGAGCTCAAAGCGCTCGACGCTCGTGCCGGACGCATCTCGGACGAGGATGTACGCAAAGCGGCTGTAGACGACTGACCGGCTCGGCCGAACACGCGCCGAACAACATCGAGGCTGTAGAGGCCGTCTGTCGTGGCGCCTAAGCTTCAGGACATGCTTACGGTCAGCGAGGCAGCACAGCGGGTCGGTCGTTCGCCCGGCACCGTACGACGGTGGATCCGCGAAGGTCGTCTGACGGCGCGCGCTGCCGAGGGTCACCAAGTGGTTGACCCGCGCGAGCTGGCTGAGGTGCGCGACGACCTCTACCCCATGCTTCCGCTCCCACCGGAGTGGCAGAAGCTCGAGGACGGCACGCCGGCCCCGAACTGGGCTGCCGCCGTCGCGCTCTCCCGCCAGGGCCGTTGAAGCTCGTCATCGACGCGGGCGTGACGATCGCCGCCAGCGCGACGCCGCTCGGGTTGGCGCGCTTCCGTCGATACGACCTCGTCGCGCCACCGCTCATGTGGATCGAAGCTCAGTCCGTCCTCCACGCAATGTTCTGGCGCGGCGAGTTGCGGCACGAGCAGATCGAGCCCATGCGCGTCCGTGCTCTCGCCGCGCCGGTCGCGCGTGTCGAGCCAGAAGCGCTCGTCGACGAGGTCTGGGACGTCGCTGACGAATTCGGTTGGGCCAAGACCTATGACGCTAACTACGTGGCGCTTGCGCGCCTGCTCAGATGCCGCCTCATCACGCTTGACGGGCGATTGCGTCGTGGAACGGAGCGGCTGGGCTTCGTGATTGGTCCTACCGAGCTGGAGTAATCCTCCAGCCGCAGTCGCTCAAGCGCCGACCTGTTTGATCCAGTCACGAATGTGAATGCCTACTCGGGCGACATCCTCGGCGTCGAGTGTCCCGCTGTGCATGATCACATTTCGGGATCGTTCTACCGCCTCGACGATGCTGGCTGCCCACTCTGGCGTTGGAAAGAATGCCTCGAAGTCGCTCCAGTTGGCACGAATGATGTTGATCAGGTCGCCGAACTCGCTGTAGTAGATAGGCGCCTCTCCACGCTGCTTGTGGAAGCGGTGCTTCTGCTCGTCTTCGCGACGACCTTCAGCTCGTCTTCGGACACGCTCACTGACTCTTGTTTGCCACCAGTTCTCGCCGTAGGCCTCCAGGAGCACTCCGCTGACAAGATCGCGAACCATGTTCTCGAAGGCTGCCACTGCTGTGTAAACCACTGCCATTCGGCGCGCGTTCGCCACGAAGTGCTCGTTCAGCAGATCGAGCGAGACGGCAGCTTCGAGATCGTGGTCGAACAGGCCAGAATGCCGTCCCCGCCGACCTGCTGAGTCCAAAGCCTGCTCAGTCAGCAGGGCTCGAAAGACGAACTCGTACGGCTCACCCGGCTGCGTCACCGAACGAGGTGTGCCCGCAGGCTCTTGAACAGAGCGTCATAGACCGCGGGATCACGGGAATCCGGAAGATGGAGCTGGATGTTGTAGACCAGGCCGTTCAGTTGGAGGGCGTCTTGCGTCGGCGCTGTCGCAGCGGTCGCGCCCGATACGCCTTGCTCCAAGTCTTCTGGTGCAAGCGAGGCTGGTTTGGCCCCTGAGAAATCCGCCTGCTTGGAGAGCGCTTCGAAGGTCATCGCCATCTTGTCGAGCACGGAATCGGAGCCCTTGCCTTGCTGGAGCACCTTGAGCTTGCCCTTCAGCTCAGTACGAGAGAGGGCGTGGGCGTCCGTCTTGATCGCGAAGAGATCCCCATACGCATCTCGAACACCCTCAGCCAAGACCTGCTTCGACTGGGTCGGATCGAGATACCGGAAGTAGCGGTCCGTCGGCTCTCCGGATGCGTTGAGAAAGCCGACTGCCTTCAGCACGTTAATGATGAGGCGATCCGACTTGCTCGTGAACCCGAGAGTTTCGAGAAACGCCTGCGTGAACTTCGAAGGAGCCTCGGCACCGCGAATCGCATCGAGAATCGCTGGAAGGTGTCTGACGCTCGTCAGGTAGGCGGTCGGGAGCGCCATTGGACTGCAACATAGTGCTGTCGCCGGACGTGCTTCTCGGCGTCTGTACTGGTTGCCCACCAGACCGACGAACCGGATCGAGAATCCGTCCGCATAGAGGGTATGCCCGGAAGTACGGCGCCCGGACCTGATCTGCGCCCCCGAGCGGTCCCCCTGCAAATCGCGACCTTCCCCAGTGGCGCCGCTAGGACTCGAACCTAGGACCAACGGATTATGAGTCCGCTGCTCTAACCAACTGAGCTACGGCGCCGTAGCCGGTCCGACGCTACCAGAGCCGAGGACCGTTTCGCCGGGTCAACCGCGACCGGCTGCGGACGCGGCGGCTACCGTCAGCGGCATGACCTCCGGCGCTCCGCTCGTCGTCTCGCACCCGAACCTCACCGCCCAGACGTTCGCGCCCGCGAGCCGGCAGACGGTCGCGCTCGAGCGCGCGCTGCGGCGCACCTGGGCCCCGCTCGCGCGCAGCTGGCGGATGACGCCGCGCGGCGTCCGCATGCTCCAGCGGGTGACGGAGCCGGGCCGGCGCGTGCCGGTCCTCAAGGGCAGCGTCGTCGAGCACACGCAGGTCGCCGGCCTCCCGGCCGAGTGGGTCCGCGGGCCCCGCGCGCTCGGGGCCTCGGCGCACGCCGACGCCCAAGGCGTCGTCCTCTACCTGCACGGCGGCGGCTACGTGTTCGGCTCGCCGCGTACGCATCGCAACCTCGTCTCGCGGCTCTCGCACGTCACCGGCCTGCCGGTCCTCTCGCTCGACTACCGCCTCCCGCCGGTCGCCACGCTGCCCGGCCCGATCGAGGACGCGCTTGCCGCCTACCGCCACCTGCTCGACGAGGGCCATGCGCCCGAACGGATCGTCATCGCGGGCGACTCGGCCGGCGGGCACCTCGCGCTCACGCTGGCCCTGCACGCCGCCGAAGCCGGCCTGCCGACGCCGGCCGCGCTCGTGCTGCTGTCTCCCTGGACCGACCTCGGGATGACCGGCGCCTCGTTCACGACCAACGCGAACCTCGACCCGTTCCTGCCCGGCATCGCGCTGCACCGCGCCGCCCGCGTCGCGCTCAACGGCGCCGACCCCGCCGACTGGCGCTCCTCCCCCCTCTTCGCGCCCGAGCAGCTCTACCGCCGGCTGCCGCCGACGCTGCTGCAGGCGGGCTCGACCGAGGTCCTGCTCGACGACGCGATCCGCACCGCCGAGCGCCTGGCGACCGCGGGCGTCGCGACCGAGCTGCAGATCTACGAGCGTCAGCCGCACGTCGTCCCGCTGTGGGCCGGCACGCCCGAGGCGCGCGCCGCGCTGCGCGAGATCGGCCGCTTCGTCGACACGCTCCTCGGTCCGGCCGACGCGCCGCCCCCGCCGGACGAGCGGACGGTCGCCGAGGCCGCCTCGCGCGAGACCTCTACCGCGTGAGCCGCGCCGCCAGCGCGCGGTCGGGCGCAAGCGCTACGCGCACGCTCGCGCCGCGCACGCGCACGGCGGCCGCCGATCCGTCCGGCAGCCGCGCGGCCCAGGTCCGCAGCGCGGCGGCCACTGCGACCGCCTCGCCGGCGTCGCGCATCCGCACGGCCAGCACGGCCGTGTCGCGCGCGCGGCACGGCGCCGAACAACCGGACGACACCAGCGGTCCCCGCCGCCACAGCGCGTAGCGGCCTCCGCGCCACCCGGCCGTCAGCCTGCGCGCCGCGGCCGGCCCAGTGGAAGGCGTGAGCAGCGCCGCCAGGTCCTCCGACCCGAGCGTTGAGCCGGCGAGTCGACGCCACGGGCCTCCGGGCGCGGCGAGCGACACCGGCAGGGGCTGCTGCGCGCGCAGCCACCGCCGCGGCTGCAGGATCTCCGCCGTCGAGACCGGCGGCCGCGCGCGCTCGGCCACGTCGACGAGCGTCCATCTGCCGCCGCCGGCGTCCAGCAGCGCCTGCACGAACGCCTCCCCCTGGAAGTACGGGAACACGAGCGTGCGCGCGATGTACTGCGGCAGCGGCGTCCCGCTCGTCAGCTGCCCGACCCCGCTGAGCGCATCGCCCAGCGAGACGCCGCTCGTCCAGCGCTGCGCGTAGCGCTCCATCACGAGCGTGGCGGAACCCTCGACGAGCGCCTGCTGCGCGGTGGTCGCGTCGTCGCCTGCGCGCGGATCCTCGCCGAGCCGCGCGATGTCGGCGTACTGGTCCTCGAGCGCGTGCGTCAGCTCGTGCGCGAGCGTGACGTCGTCGACGCCGGCGCCGCGCACGAGCGCGAGCCGCTCGCGGCGCGGGTCGTAATAGCCCGCGACCTGCTCGCCGTAGATGTCGCCCTCGATCGACCGCAGATCCGCGTCCGGCGGCAGCAGCGCGAGCAGCTTCAGCAGCTCCTCGTTCGCGCGCTGCGCGGGCGGCGGCTGAGTGCGCTGCTGCTCGGCCGTCCCCTCGCGCCGCGCCTGTGCCGGCGAGACGATCGCGACCGGCACCGGGCGCTTGAAGCGCAGCGCGCGCAGCCCCTCGACGCGGCGCTCGACGAGCCGGATATGGGCCGGCGAGACGGTCGACGCCTGCCGCGCGCTCGCCGCGGACTTCTCGTGGCCGAGCGCGGCCGCGCCCGCCGCCAGCGCCGCGACCAGCAGCAGGATCAGCAGCTCGGGCGTGCGGGAAACCGGCGAGTCGGGGCGGGGGTGCGTGATTTGATGCTCACTCGTACGACGCGTGACCTCTTCAGGAAGGGACAGCATGGCGCAACGAGCGGCGATCGTGACGGGCGCATCGAGCGGGATCGGCTTGGCGATCGCGCGGATGCTCGGCGAGGAGGGCTACGCGCTGACGCTCGCCGCCCGGCGCCCGGACAAGCTCAGAGAGGCCGCCGACGGATTGCGCGCCGACGGCTACGAGGTGCACGACGTAGCCGCCGCGCTGTCCGAGGAGGAGGCCGTCCAGCAGGTGGTCGCCGCCCACCGCGACGCCTACGGCCGCCTCGACGTGCTCGTCAACAACGCCGGCGTCGGGATCGGCGCGCCCGTCGGCGAGATCCAGACGAAGCGCCTCGACATGCAGCTCGACGTGAACCTGCGCGCGATCGTCCTCTTCTACCGCGAGTGCGTCGAGCTGCTGCGCGCCGCCGCGCAGGAGCACGGCACCGCGCAGGTCGTCAACACCGCGTCGATCTCCGGCAAGCGCGGCCAGGCGTGGCTGTCGGTCTACTCGGCCACGAAGGCCGGCGTCGTCGGCTGGACCGAGGCGATGAACAAGGAGCTCGCGCCGGAGGGGATCAAGTCGTGCGCGCTGTGCCCCGCCTTCGTCGACACGCCGATGACCGAGTTCGCGAAGGCCGGCGGCGTCGCCGCCGAGCAGATGATCACGACCGTCGACATCGCCGAGTCGGTGCGCCTGCTCCTGAAGGTCTCGCCGATGTGCCTGATCCCCGAGATCATCTTCGAGCGGCCCGGTGATGCGCTGTGAGACTCGGCGTCCACATCGGCTACTGGGGCCTCGGCCTCACCGCGCAGCAGCAGCTCGAGATCGTGCAGGAGGCCGAGCGGCTCGGCTACGACAGCGTGTGGGCGGCGGAGGCGTACGGCTCCGACACCGCCACCGTGCTCGCGTGGCTCGCCGCCGGCACGAGCACGATCGGGCTCGGCTCGGCGATCTTCCAGATCCCCGCCCGCAGCGCCGCGATGACGGCGATGACCGCGGCGACGATCGACAACCTCTCGAACGGCCGCATGCGCTGCGGGATCGGCGCCTCCGGCCCGCAGGTCGCCGAGGGCTGGCACGGCCAGCGCTACGGGAGAATGCTGCAGCGCACGCGCGAGTACGTCGCCGTGATGCGGATGGCGCTCGCGCGCGAGCGCGTCGAGTTCCACGGCGAGACGATCGACCTCCCGCTGCCCGACGGCCCCGGCAAGGCGCTCAAGCTGACGATCGCGCCGGTGCAGGAGCGGATCCCGATCTACCTCGCGGCGATCGGCCCGAAGAACACCGCGCTCGCCGGCGAGATCGCCGACGGCTGGATCCCGACGCTGTTCGCGCCCGAGCACGTGGCCGAGTTCCGCACGTACCTGCAGGAGGGCGCCGACCGCGCCGGCCGCTCGCTCGTGCACTTCGACATCGCCCCGACCGTCAACGTGCTCGTGACCGACGACCTCGCCAGCGGGCGCGACGCGATGCGCCCCTACCTCGCGCTCTACATCGGCGGGATGGGCTCGCGCAGACAGAACTTCTACAACCGCCTCGCGGTCCGCTACGGCTTCGAGGAGGCGGCGAGAAGAGTCCAGGACCTGTACCTCGAGGGCAGGCGCGAGGAGGCCGGCGCGGCGCTGCCGGACGAGCTGATCGACCTCGTCACGCTGTGCGGCCCGAAGGAGCACGTGCGCGAGCGGCTCGCGGTCTACCGCGACGCCGGCGTCGGCACGCTGATGGTCACGCCGATGGCGTGGACGGCAGAGGAGCGGCTGTCGCAGCTGCGGCTGACCGCCGAGCTGGCCGCGGCGTAGACGACCGCTCCGTCCTCTCCCTCGCCCCGTCGAGCACGCCCAGCAGCGCCTCGACGACCTGCGGATCGAGCTGCGTCCCCGCGACGCGGCGCAGCTCGGCGTATGCGGAGTTGGTCGAGCGCGGCGGGCGCCACGGGCGCGACGAGGTCATCGAGACGAACGTGTCGCACGCCAGCAGGATGCGCGCGGCAAGCGGAATCTCCTCGCCGGCGAGGCGGTCCGGGTAGCCGGTGCCGTCGTATCGCTCGTGCTCGTGCCGCACGATCGGCGCCGCCTCCTGCAACAGCGGCAGGCCGCGCAGCATCCGCTCGCCGATCAGCGCGTGCTCGCGCACGACGGCGCGCTCCTCGTCGCGCAGCTCGCCCGGGTGCGCCAGCAGCACCGCCGGCACGCCGACGGTGCCGACGTCGTGGAACAGCGCCGCCAGGTAGAGCGCGCGCAGCTGGTTGTCGCTGCACTGCAGCGCGCGGCCGGTCTGCCACGCGAGCTCGGCGATCCGCCACGACTCGGTGCCGGCCGCGGCGGCGCTGCCGACCGCGACGCGGTAGAGCTCGCCGAAGCCGGCGTCGCGCAGCCGGTCGAGCAGGCGCCGGCAGGTGAGCGCACGGGCGAGCTGCTCGGCGATCGCCTCGGCGAGCGCGCGACCGGCGAGGTCGTAGGCGTGCGGGCGGTCGGAGGCGACGATCAGGTACCCCCACGTATGCGACTCCTCGCGGATCGCGACGGCCAGCTCGCTGCGCACGCGGCCCCCGTCGAGCCAGCGGCGCTCGACGTCCTCGTCGACGACGGCCGGTCCTGCGGCCGCGAGCGCGCGCAGCGCGACCGGATGCTGTGCGAGCAGGCTCGCCGCGTCGTCGTCGCCGGCGTTGACGGCCGCGGTGCGGACGTCGGCGGGCCCGTCGTCGCCGAGCCCGACGACGGCGGCGCCCACCGTGTCGAACGCGCCGGCCAGGAACGCGACGGTCGTCTCCGCGAGCGCCTGCTCGTCGCGCGCGCCCGGCAGTGCGCGCGCCAGCCCGGTCAGCAGCGCGAGCCGGTTCATCGGGCTGACGTCCGCGGCCGCACGCGCCCCGGCGGCGTCGCGACCGGCAACCCCGCCGCGGATCGTCCCCGTGCGGGCCCCGGCGACGCGCTGCGCATCGCCGTTCGTGCGCTTGGCCTGTCGCAGCGCGGCGTCGGCGCGCAGGATCAGCTCGTCGACGCTGCGCGCGGGAGCGCCGAACGTCGCCCACCCGAGGCTCGCGCCGAGCCGCCGCTCGCCCTCCGCGCCGAACGGGATCGACTCGATCGCGTGCGTCAGGCGCTCGGCCAGCTCGCGCGCCTCGTCTTCGCCGGCACGGACCGCGATCACGGCGAACTCGTCGCCGCCCTGACGGCAGCACACGTCCTCCTCGCGCAGCGCGTCGCGCAGCGCGACCGCGACCAGCCGCAGCGCGTCGTCGCCGGCGAGGTGGCCGAGCTCGTCGTTGATGCCCTTGAAGCCGTCGAGGTCGAGCAGCACGAGCGAGAAGGGGTCCTCGTAGCGCCGCGAGCGCGCGACCTCAGCCGTCAGCTGGCGCATGAACATGCGGTAGTTGCCGAGGCCGGTGAGGTCGTCGAGCTCCGCCATCCGCAGCGCGTCGGCCTCGCGCCGCACGAGCGCCTCATGCTCGCGGTGCACGCTCCACAGCGCGACGGCGAGCGTCGCGCCGGCCGCCAGCGCGAGCGCCCCGATGCCGGCGCCGAGCGCGGAGACGAGCGTGTCTTCGCCGCCGACGACCGCGAGTGCGATCAGGGCGAGGATCGCGACCGTCAGCACGGCCGCGGCGGCAAGCGCGACGTGGGTGCGGACTCGCGAGCGGGCGGCGCCGGGCAAGGGCGTCTCGCCGTATGCTCGCGGCCGGTCGCGACCCTGCTCGTCGTCCATCCGTCTCCGTGCGCTCATCGACATCCGTGCCGAAGGTGGTTAAAGCTCACCAAAGCTACCAAGACCTGGGGCATTTCCCAGGGAGTGCCGCTCCCAAGCGCCTGCGCCTGTTCCTTGGCGCGTTCGGCGACCCGGGGCACGCGTTCCCGATGCTGGCGCTCGCGACGGCGCTCGCCGGACGCGGCCACGACGTCGTCTTCGAGACCTGGGAGCGGTGGCGTCCCCACGCCGAGGCGGCCGGTCTCGCGTTCGTCCCCGCGCCCGAGTATCCCGTATTCCCAACTGGCGCGGCGCCGCTCAAACCGTATGAGGCGGTCGTGCGCGCGGCGCGCGACACACGGGTGCATGTCGCGGCCGTGAGACCGCACGCGGTGGTGGCCGACATTCTCACGCTGGGGCCCGCGCTTGCAGGGGAATTGGAGGATGTGCCGGTCGCGACGCTGATCCCGCACGTGCACCCGCACCTGCCGTCCGGCACGCCCCCCTACTCGTTCGGCGCGCGCCTGCCGCGGACGGCGCTCGGGCGTCGGCTGTGGCGTGCCACCGACCCGCTCGTGATGCGCGGCCTCGAGCACGGCAGGCGGGATCTCAACGACGCCCGCGGCCGGCTCGGCCTGCCCCCGCTCGACCGGGTCCACGGCGGCATCAGCGAACGCCTCTGCCTGGTCGCGACGTTCCCCCAGCTCGAGTACCCGCGTGCCTGGCCGGACTGGACGCACGTCGTAGGCCCGCTGCTGTGGGAGCCGCCCTGCGAGGAGGTCGAGCCGCCGCCCGGCGACGACCCGCTGGTGCTGATCGCGCCCTCGACCGCGCACGATCGCTCGCACCGCCTGCTGCGCGCCGCGCTCGCCGGGCTCGAGGGCGAGCCGGTACGCGTGCTCGCGACGTGGAACCGCCGGGCGCTGGACCGCCCCGTGCGCGTGCCGGCGAACGCGCGGCTCGTGGAGTGGATCTCCTACGCGCGCACGATGCCGCGCTGCGCGGTCGTCGTCTGCCATGTCGGCCACGGCACGATGGTGCGGGCGCTGGCGTCGGGCGCGGCGGTCGTCGCCTGTCCGGTCGCGGGCGACATGGCCGAGAACGCGGCGCGGCTCGACTGGGCCGGCGCGGGCGTGCGGCTGCCGTGGCGCTTCGCGACGCCGCGCGGCGTGCGGGCCGCGGTGCGGCGGGCGCTGGCTGCCCCGCAGGTGACGCGGCGTGCCGGCGAGCTGGCGGACTGGGCGCGCGTGAACGACGGAGCGGAGCGGGCGGCGGAGCTGGTCGAGGAGCTGGCGCGGCGTGGCTGAGCTGCCGGTCCTCCGCGGCGAGCGGCTGACGCTGCGACCGGCCTCCGAAGACGACGTCGCGGCGCTCGCGGCGCTGCTCGACGAGCCGGACGTGCGCGCATGGTGGGGCGTCTACGACGCGGAGCGCGTGCGACGCGAGCTGGCGGAGATCTCGACATGGGCGATCGAGGTCGACGGGCGCGTGGCCGGCTGGCTGCATGCGAACGAGGAGCCGGAGCCGGACTACCCGAGCGTCGCGTTCGACGTGTTCGTCGGCGGGCGGCTGCGCGGCGGCGGCTATGGGCGCGAGGCGCTGCGCGCCGCGATCGGCTGGTTCGCCGCAGAGCGCGGGCACCACCGCTTCACGATCGATCCGGCGGTCGACAACGAGCGCGCGATCCGGGCCTACGCGGCTGTCGGGTTCGAGCGCGTCGGCGTGCTGCGCAGATACGAGCGCGGACCGGACGGCCGCTGGCGCGACGGGCTGCTGATGGAGCTGGTGCTGCGCTAACCCACCGGGTGCGCCTTCGCCCACGCGACGATGTTCTTCGAGTCCTGGATCGCCTCGCCGTCGTTGGTGACGAGCACGGGCACCCAGGTCTGGCCGGTCAGCTGTTTCACCTTCCTGCGTCCCGGCGTGATCGGCGGCAGCGGGCCGAGTCCGTACGTGCGCACGACCTCGGGCTCGTAGCCGGCCGCCTTGAGCGCCTCGTAGGCGTTGCGGCATGGGTGGCCGCCGGGTCGCGGGGTCGGGAACGTGCCGTAGCAGACATAGAGCTTCATGCCCGCATCGTGTCAGAGCGCCGGACCGGCGCGCGGCATCCCGCCAAACCGACTCGGGAGTCGTATACGCTGCTGTTTTCTAGCTGTCAGTCACCCGTAACAGGAGGAGAAGGTGCGCAGACGGTTTTCGGCGGTCCCGTCGCCTGCGATGGTCGTCGCCTGCATTGCTGTCGTCCTGGCGTTGACGGGTTCGGCATTCGCCGCGAACGCGCTCATCACCGGCGCAGACATCAAGAATGGGTCGGTCACGCGTGCCGACCTGTCGAGCAAGACGCTGAAGTCGCTCAAGGGCAAGCGCGGCCCTGCCGGTCGGGACGGCTTCACCGGCGCGCGCGGCCCGCAGGGCGATACCGGCCCGCAGGGGCCCGCCGGCCCAGCCGGCCCCGCCGGTCCGCAAGGGCCGAAGGGCAACGTCGGCGACACCGGCGCAAAGGGCGACACGGGCGCAACCGGCCCGGTGGGCCCCAGAGGCCCGCAGGGCGATCCCGGCCAGTCGCTCGCGGCCGACTTCAGCACCGGCACCACCCCGCTGGACACGACCGGGTCCGACGGCACGCTCACGCTCGGCGGCAGCGGCCCGAGCACCACGACCGACAGCGTCGACCTGGTCGGCGCGGCCGGCGGGTTCCTGTTCCTCAACCCCGGCAGATACCTCGTCCACGTGGTCGTCGACTTCACCGACGGCGCGGCCGACAGCGGCACCGAGTACGGCGTCGCGCGGTTGTTCCTGAACGACTCGCCGCTGGACGGCACGACCCCGGACCCGAGCGGCGGCTCGTCGCTGGGCGACACGCTGCTCGAGACCGGCGACGTTCCGGACGACGGCACGAACGCCGCCCAGGCGACCGGCACCTTCGAGATCACCGTCGACGGCTTCGGCGGCGGCGAGGTACTCACCTTGCGCGCCGCGGTACGCACGGCGGAGGCCGAGGGCGCCAACGCGACCGCGCAGCTGGTGGTCACTCAGATCGGCTAGCGCCAGACAGACGACGCTTCCGTCAAAGCGGCCTCCGTCTTCGGACGGGGGCCGCTTCGTCTACCATGCCTCTTCGCCTTCCCCGGTAGCTCAATTGGCAGAGCATTCGGCTGTTAACCGAAGGGTTGTTGGTTCGAGTCCAACCCGGGGAGCTGTCAGCTGCTGGCGCCGGCCGTCACCACGTGCAGCTCCACCGTCCCGGGGTCGTTGCCGTGGATCGGGCACGCCAACGGCGCGTGTTGGGCGCGCGTGACGCCGGCGCAGACGACGCGCATGTCGAGCGGGACGCCGACGCGTGCCGCCTCCTGCGTGACGCCGCGCGCGGTCGGATCGATCACCGCGCGGTAGAGGCGCACGCCGCGATCGCGCCGCAGACCGACGACGCGCACGATGAGCGGCCGCGGCGGCCAGCTGCCCGCGTTGAGGTCGCGGCCGTCGACATGCAGCACGACGATCCGCTCGCCGCCCGACCGTCTGCCCCAGGCTGCTGTGAGCGCCGGGCGGCTGAGGCGCCGCGGAAGCGGCAGGTTGATGCAGGCGGTGCCGCCGTCGACGTGCACCTGCCGAGCGAGGCCGCACGACTGCTCCTGCTCGCCGACCGACGCCGTCACGCCGACGGCGTCATAGCCCCCGTGCGGCAGTTGCACGTCGATGTCCTGCGTCGCATTGCCGTCGCTGTCCGGCCCGACGACGGTCCGCGAGAGGTTGACCGGCTGCAGGTGGTCGACCGTGTCGAGGTTGTGGTCGAAGTCGACGAGCCCGTCGACGCGCACCTCCAAGCCGTCCCCGGAGCTGAGGTTCGCGGCGCTGACGGTGCCTGTCACCGTGAGCGTTCTGGGATCGAGGCGCACGTCGAGCGTCGGCCGCTCCGTCTCGCTCGCGGTGTCGATCGCGGCGCCGAAGCCGATCGCGGCGCCGACGATCGCGGCGATCATCCCGATGCCTTGGATCAGCCGACGCGGCCATCCGCCGACAACGCTGCTGCCCGCGATCAGCCCGGCCCCGACGATCAGGAGCGTGATGGCCGTGACGAACGCCACCTCGTGGTTGCGCTGCACGCGCCCGAGCGTGCCGGTCAACGAGAGTGCGCCGATGCCCGTGACGAGCGCGCCGGCCGCGGCGATCGTGGCCGTAGCTTGGAGTCCGGTCCCCTGCGCGCCAGGCGGGTCGCCTCCACCGTTCACGGCGCGATGTTCTACTAAATGGACCTCGACCGCCGCAAGCCGGCGCGCCGCTTGCGGACCCCATGCGGCGCGTGGACGCTCAGGCGCTCTGCAGCAGGCCGCTCAGATGCCGCAGCCGCGAGCGCACCTGCTCGCGCTCGGCGCTCAGTCTGCTGACGCTCGGGGCGCCGTCGGTGCCGCCGAGCGCCGACTGGCGCGCATGCTCGATCGCGCGTTCGAGGCGGGCGAGCTCGAGCGTGAGCCAGGCGTGCTCGAGGTTCCCGGGGCGTACGCTCGCGCCGCCGCGGGCGGCTCTCGCGTCGAGCTCGCTGACATAGCTGCGCAGCTCGGCGTCGTCGTCCGGCAGATGCTCGAGCGGCGCGCCGGCGTGGGCCAGCAGGTGCGCCGCCGCCCGGCGGGCGAGATCCGAGCTGAACTGCTGCTCCAGATCCGCCTCCTCCAGCAGCGCTCTCCCCTCGCGCGGGAACGCGACGCACAGCGCCAGGAACGTGCGCTCGCCGCGCTCCCGGCGGTCGAGCGCGACGGGCACGGGCGCTGGCAGGGACGCGGCGCCGTTCGCGTGCGGCCGCGCGATCGCCGGCGCGGGGCTGCGGGCGGGCGTCGGCGCGCCCTCGGCCAGCAGCGACGCCGCCAGCTGGTCGCTCAGGTCGAGGCGCCCGGCGACCCGCCGCACGAGCTCGTCGCGCAGCACGCTCGCGGGCAGGGGGCCGAGCAGCGGCCGCAGCTCCTCCAACGCGCGGTCCTTGCCCTCGGCGCTGCCGACCTCCGCCCGTGCCAGCACCCGCTCCACGTGGAACTCCACGAACGGGACCGATCTGCCGATGCGCGCGCGCACCGCCTCGACGCCCTCCTGCTGCACGAGGTCCGCCGGGTCCAGCCCAGGCGGCAGCGCCGCGACGCGCAGCTCCAGCGAGCGCCCCTCCGCCACCCGCGCCGCGCGCAGCATCGCCTCCTGGCCCGCGCCGTCGGCGTCGAGCGCGAGCACCAGCGTGCGGGCGGTGCGCTCCAGCTCTCTCGCCTGCTCGTCGGTGAACGAGGTGCCCATGATCCCGACCGCGTTCTCGATCCCCGCCTGGTGCAGCGCGAGCACGTCCGTGTACCCCTCCGCGAGCACCACGGAGCCGGCGCGCGCGGCGGCCTTGCGTGCGAGGTCGATCCCGAACAGCTGGCTGCCCTTGTGAAAGACCTCCCCCTCGCTCGTGTTGAGGTACTTCGGCGGCTGGTTCTCGCGCATCGCGCGCGCGCCGAAGCCGACGACGCGGCCGCGCGCGTCGGCGAGCGGGAACATGATCCGCTCGCGGAAGCGGTCGTAGATCGAGCCCCGCTGCTGCTTGCTCCGCTGCGCGAGACCGGTCGCCAGCAGCTCGTCCTCGCTGAAGCCGGCCTGCCGCGCGACGAGCAGCAGTCTGTCCCAGGCGCTCGGCGCGTAGCCGACGCGGTACGTCCGCAGCGTCTCCTCCGCCAGGCCGCGGCCGACCAGGTAGGCGCGCGCACCCTCGGCCTCCTTGGCCTCCCACAGGTAGCGGGCGTAGTAGGCGGCCGCGCGGTCGAGCAGCGTGTGCAGCCGCTCGCGCCGCTCGCGCCGGGCTTTCGCCTGCGGATCCTCGTCGGCGACCTCCAGCGTCACGCCGAAGCGCTCCGCCAGCGACTCCATCGCGCCGACGAAGTCGAGCCCCTCCGTCTGCATCACGAAGTCGAACGGATCGCCGGACTCCTGGCAACCGAAGCAGTGGTAGTGCTTCTCCTCCGGCCGCACGTGGAAGGAGCCGGTGCGCTCCTCGTGGAACGGGCAGCGGCCGAAGTACGAGTTGACGCCGGCCCGCCGCAGCTCCGTGCGCGTGGAGACGAGCGCGATCATGTCGACCGCGTCGCGCACCTTCTCCTTCGAGTCGTCGGTGTAGCGCGGCATCAATCCGACGAGGGGAACGCGCGCGGCACCGCGAGCGCCTCGAAGCGGCGGATGCAGAAGCGGTCGGTCATGCCGGCGAGGTAGTCGGTCACGCGCGTGGCGAGGTCCGCGTCGGGGTCGAGCGGGGGGATCTCGCCGGGATGCTCGCAGTAATGGTCGAACAACGTGCGCACCACGCGCTCGATCTTCGCGTGCTCGGCGCGCGCGGCCGGCGCGAGGTACACGTGGTCGAACATGAAGTCGCGCAGCGCGCTCATCGCGCCGCCGAGCTCGGGCGACTGCGCGATGTCGCCCGCGCGCGCCGAGGCCTCGACCACGTCGTGCACGAGCGCGTCGATCCGCTGCGCGCCGCTGTCGCCGAGCACGGCGATCGGCTCGCGCGGCAGGTCCGCCTCGTCGAGCACGCCGGCGCGGAGCGCGTCGTCGATGTCGTGGTTGATGTAGGCGACGCGGTCGAGCAGCCGCACGATCCGCCCCTCCAGCGTGCGCGGCGTCGGCGCGCGGCCGGAGTGGCCGAGGATCCCGTCGCGCACCGGCTCGGTGAGGTTGAGGCCCTCGCCGTCGCGCTCCAGCCGTTCGACGACGCGCAGCGAGTGCTCGTGATGCTTGAAGCGGCGCCCGAACCGCTGCCGGAGGCAGTCGTCGAGCGCGGCCTCGCCGATGTGTCCGAACGGCGGATGGCCGAGGTCGTGCGCGAGCCCGATCGCCTCGACGAGATCCTCGTTGAGCCGCAGCGCGCGGGCGACCGTACGGCTGACCTGCGTGACCTCCAGCGTGTGCGTGAGGCGCGTGCGGTAGTGGTCGCCCTCCGGCGCCACGAACACCTGCGTCTTGTGCTTCAGGCGTCGGAAGGCCTTCGAATGGACGATGCGGTCGCGGTCGCGCTGGAACGGCGTGCGCAGCCCGCACTCCTCCTCCGGCCGCTCGCGCACCGCCGGGTACGACGGCGTCGCCAGCGGCGCCATCTGCGCCGCCTCCTGCGCGCGCACGCGCGCGGCGAACGCCGCGGCGACGGGACCAGACGGGTGCGCGGGGGATCGCACGGCCATGCGGTCGATTGTCGCACCGCGCGGGGCGGCTGCGCGGGAACGCGCTACAGGCGCCCCGTGTCGCGTCGGAAGGCGATCATCGCCAAGCGCGCGAGCAGAAACGTCCAGATCCCGACGGTGAGCCAGCCCTGCCGCCCCCACGCCGCGCCGCCGAGCGCCACGTGGCCGGCCTGCACCAGCCAGTACGACGGCAGCAGCTGCCCGACGACGTGCAGGAAGCCGTGGTCGGGGATCGGGAACCAGGTCCCGCCGAGGAACGCGAGCAGCGCGACGCCCCCGCCCATCGCGGGACCGATCGCATCGACGCTCAGCAGGTGGCCCATCAGGATCCCCAGCGCCGCGAACGGGATCAGCCCGACGAGCAGCAGCCCGGTCATCTCCAGCCAGCGCCCGGCCGGCAGCGAGACGCCCATCGCGCCGCCGGCCGCGAACAGCACCGCCATCGTCAGCAGCGCCATCAGGTAGGCGGTCAGCACCTTCGCGCGCAGATAGGCGCGCGGCGGCAGCGGCGTGATGCGGATCTGGCGGTGCCAACCGGCCTGGCGCTCGGCCGCGATCCGCGCGCCGCTGGAGAGCATCGCCGACATCGCGCCGAACGAGACAAGTCCGACCATGTAGTAGAGCGGCGCTGAGAGACCGCTGTCGCCGAGGTCCTTCACGCCGCGCGCCGAGCCGGCGACGAGCAGATAGAAGACGAGCGGAAAGCCGAGCGACAGGAACAGGAAGCGGCGGTTGCGCAGCGTCCGCAGCAGCTCGTAGCGCAGATAGGCGGTGCTCATGCGTGCAGCCCCTCGTCGACCGTCAGCTGCACGAACGCCTGCTCCAGGCCGGCGCCTGCGATCTCGATGTCGCGGGCATCCGGGTGCGCCGCCAGCAGCGCGCGGATCGCGGCGTCCGAGTCCGAGCAGGCGAGCGCGACCGCCTCGCCGCGCCGCTCGGCGCTCGTCACGCCGGGAAGCGCCGCCAGCGCGTCGCGCGAGACGTCCGGCAGCGTCGCGCGGATCGTGCGCGAGCCGACGAGGCCCTTGATCTCGGTCGGCGGTCCGTCGGCGGCGATACGGCCGTGTGCCATCAGCACGACGCGGTCGGCGTACGCGTCCGCCTCCTCGAGGTAGTGCGTCGCGAACAGCACGGTCTTTCCACGCGCCGCGAACGCGCGCATGGTCTCCCAGAAGGCGCGGCGGCTCTCGACGTCCATCGCGACGGTCGGCTCGTCGAGCACCAGCAGTTCGGGGTCGCTCACGAGCGCGATCGCGAAGCGCACCCGCTGCGTCTGGCCGCCGGACAGCTTCTGCGTGCGGCGGTGCGCAACAGCCCGCAGCCCGCACACCTCGATCGCCTCCTCCACGTCCAGCGGCGACGGGTAGAGCGAGGCGACCATCGCGATCAGCTCGCGCACGTCGAGGTCGCGAATCAGCTCGCCCGTCTGCAGCATCGCGCCGACGGCGCCGTCGGCGACCGCGTCTGACGGCGCGCGTCCGAAGACCGAGATCTGGCCCGCATCGGGTCGGGTGAGCCCGAGCAGCATGTCGATCGTCGTCGACTTGCCGGCGCCGTTGGGACCGAGCAGAGCGACCGTTTCGCCGGCGGCGATCGAGACGTCGATCCCGCGCACGGCGTGGACCGGCCCCTCAGGGGACCGGAACGTCTTCGTCAGCCCCGAGAGCGCTACGCCGGCCGCCGTCATCGCAAATCAGTGTGGCACAGGCGCCCTCGCCGGCTGGCGCGTTGCCGCTCTCGATTGCGCGAGACGGCTTGACTGGACTAGCGTGCCGCTCGTTATCCCCCAGGGAGGAGTGTCGTATGAGCAGAAGTTGGCGTGTCGCCCTCGTCGTGGGCACGATCGTCGCCGTCTTCGCGGCCACCTCGGCCGGCGCGGCGAAGTTCATCACCGGCGGCGACATCAAGAACGGCTCGATCGGGCTGAGAGACCTGAGCAAGGCCGCGAAGCGCGGGCTCAAGGGCCAGACGGGGCCGGCGGGTCCCGCGGGCGCGCAGGGACCGGCTGGTGCGCAGGGTCCCGCGGGGCCGGCGTCGATCAGCACGACGGTGCGCAGCCAGACCTTCACGGCCAACGGGTCCGGCGACGCGAACGGCGAGGTCCGCTGCCCGGACGGCATGGTGGCCGTCGGCGGGTCGGTTTCGCCGGGAGTCAACCTGTACACGGTCACCGACCGCCCGTCTGACGATGGCCGGGGCTGGGTTGGCCTGGCCTCGTTCGGACCCCCCGGCGACAGCATGCGCATCGACGTGGTCTGCACGCCCGGCAGCGCGAACGTGCTGCCGACCGGCTCCTAGCGGAATCCGCGGTGCGGCCGGCGCTCAGGCGCCGGCCGCCAGCCGCTCGCGCACCGCCGCCTGCGCGGCCGCCACGCGCGCGATCGGGACGCGGAAGGGCGAGCAGGAGACGTAGTCGATCCCGGAGTGGTGGAAGAAGTCGATCGAGTCGGGGTCGCCGCCGTGCTCGCCGCAGACGCCGAGCTTCAGGTGCTCCTTCGTCTTGCGGCCCAGCCACGCGCCCATCCGCACCATCTGCCCCACGCCCGGCGCGTCGATCGTCTCGAACGGCGAGCGGTCGACGATCTTGCGCTCCAAATAGACCGCGAGGAACTTCGACTCGACGTCGTCGCGCGAGAAGCCGAGCCCCGTCTGCGTGAGGTCGTTCGTCCCGAACGAGAAGAAGTCGGCGTGGTGCGCGATCGAGTCGGCCAGGAAGCACGCGCGCGGCAGCTCGATCATCGTGCCGACGAGGAAGTCGCGCCCGACCTCCAGCCCGCGCTCGTGCGCGGCGTCGATCACGAGCGTGCGCATCAGCTCGAGCTCGGTCTCGTAGTCGACGAGCGGGATCATCACCTCCAGCAGCGGCGCCTTGCCGGTCCGCTCGCGCACCGCCTTCGCGGCCTCGACGATCGCGACCGCCTGCATCTCGTAGACCTCGGGATAGAGGATCCCCAGCCGGCAGCCGCGCGTGCCCAGCATCGGATTGACCTCCTCGAGCGACTGCACGCGCTCCAAAGTCGCCTCCAGCTCCGCGGCGTCCCCCTCGCCCGTCGTCCGCGCGTGCTCCAGCTGGCGCTCGACCTCGAAGCGGTGCGGCAGGAACTCGTGCAGCGGCGGGTCGAGCAGGCGGATCGTGACCGGCTCCCCTTCCATCGCCTCGAACAGGCCCTCGAAGTCCTCCTGCTGGAGCGGCAGCAGCTCGGCCAGCGCCGCGCGCCGCGCCTCCTCGTCGGAGGCCATGATCATCGCGCGCATCTTCGGCTGGCGGTCCGCGGCCATGAACATGTGCTCGGTGCGGCAGAGGCCGATTCCCTCGGCGCCGTACTCGCGCGCGCGTCTCGCGTCCTGCGGCGTGTCGGCGTTCGCGCGCACGCCGAGCGTGCGCAGCTCGTCACACCAGCCCAAGACCGTCTCGAACTGCTGGCTCCAGCGCGCCTCGACGAGCGGCACGTCGTCGAGCGTGACGATGCCGGCGGAGCCGTCGATCGCGATGCGGTCGCCGCGCTTGAGCTCCGTGCCGTTCACCCGGACGGTCTCGGCCTGCAGGTCGATCTCCAGTGCGGAGGCGCCGCACACGCACGGCCGCCCCATCCCGCGGGCGACGAGCGCGGCATGCGAGGCCTTGCCGCCCTCGCTCGTGAGGATCCCCTTCGCCGCATGGAAGCCGGCGACGTCGTCCGCCTCGGTGAACGGCCGCACGAGGATGACGTCCTCGCCCGCGGCCGCCGCCTCGACCGCCTCCGGCGCGGTGAAGACGATCTCGCCCTTGGCCGCCCCCGGCGAGGCCGGCACGCCGTGCGCCAGCACGGCGATGTCGGCGTGCGGGTCGAACGTCGGGTGCAGGAGCGCGTCGAGCTTGTCGGCGTCGATCGTCAGCAGCGCCTGCTCGCGCGTCAGCAGGCCTTCGGCGACCGCGTCGGCGGCGAAGCGCACGGCGGCCTGCGCGGGCCGCTTCGCGTTGCGCGTCTGCAGCATGTACAGACGCCCCTCCTCGATCGTGAACTCGGTGTCCTGCATGTCGCCGTAGTGCGCCTCGAGGTTCTTCAGGATCTCCATCAGCTCGGCGTGCGCGTCCGGCATCACGTCGGCCAGCTCGGCGATGTCGCGCGTGTTGCGCACGCCGGAGACGACGTCCTCGCCCTGCGCGTTCTGGAGGAAGTCGCCCGACGGCTCCGGCTCCCCGGTGACCTCGTCGCGGCTGAAGGCGACGCCGGAGCCGGAGCTGTCCCCCTTGTTGCCGAACACCATCTGCTGCACGTTGACCGCCGTGCCCCAGTCGTCGGGGATGCGGTTGATGCGGCGGTAGTGGATCGCGCGCTCGCCCATCCACGAGTCGAACACGGCGCGGATCGCCTGGCGCAGCTGCTCCTGCGGGTCCTGCGGGAAGTCCTCGCCCGTCTGCTCGCGGAACAGCGCCTTGAAGCGGTCGGTCAGCTCGCGCAGCGCGTCGACGTCGAGCTCGGTGTCGAGCTTGACGCCCTGCTCGCCCTTGAGCGCCTTGATCGCATCCTCCAGCCGCTCGCCCGGAACCTCGCGCACGACGTTGCCGAACATCTGCACGAAGCGGCGGTAGGAGTCCCACGCGAAGCGCGGGTTGCCGGTCTTCGCCGCCAGGCCCTCGACGGACCGGTCGTTGAGGCCCAGGTTCAGAACCGTGTCCATCATGCCCGGCATCGACTCGCGCGCGCCCGAGCGCACGGAGACGAGCAATGGATCTTGCGCGTCCCCGAGCCGCTTGCCGGCCGCCTCCTCCAGGCGCGCGAGCGCGCCGGCGACCTGCGCGTCGAGCCCGTCCGGCTCCGTGCGGTCGGCCTGCATGTAGGCGACGCACGCCTCGGTCGTGATCGTGAAGCCGGCGGGGACGCGCTCGGGGCCGAGGATGCGGGTCATCTCGGCGACGTTGGCGCCCTTGCCGCCGAGCAGGTCGCGCAGCTCGCGCGACCCCTCGGCGAAGTCGTAGACGTATCTCGTGGCGGCGGAAGTCTCGGGCATCAGCGGAGTCTAGGAGACCCCCAACGGAATACCCGTTCCGAAATCAGGCCGCGCGCGGCAGCGGGCGCAGGTGCACGTGGGCGTGATGCTCAGCCGTCTCGGCGATCGCGCGCTCGGCCTGTCTGAGCGCTCGCGGACTCGCGTCGGGAGCCTCCGCCAGCGGGCGGCCGAGCGCGGCGACGAGGAATCCGTGCGCCTCCTCGCTGAGCGGGAACGCGTTCGCCTCGCAGGCTGTGCAGACGACCCCGCCGGCTGCTCCCGAGAAGCCGGCGAGGTGGTCGGCGTCGCCGCACGAGGCGCAGCTCGCCAGCTGCGGCGCGAAGCCGCCTGCGACCAGCAGCTTCAGGCGGAACGCGAGCTGATGCGCGGCGCCGGACGCGGCCGGGTCGTCGTCGAGCAGGCGCAGCTCGTTGGCGAGCAGGTGGAAGACGGCCGGCGAGGGGTCGTCCGTCTCGAACAGCCGGGCGACGGCGTCGCACGCGCGCGCGGCCGCGTCGAGCGAGGCCGCGCGCTCGCGCAGCGGGCCGTGCGCGTCGACGGTCTCCGCGCTCGTGACGGTCAGCAGCTCGGACCTGCCTTGGTAGAGGATGGCGCGCAGGTGGAAGAACGGCTCCAGCCGCGCGCCGAAGCGGCTCTTGGTGCGCCGCGCCCCCTTCGCGATCGCTGACACGCGGCCGCGATCCGGCGTGTAGAGATGCAGAATCCGGTCAGCCTCCCCGTAGCGGATCGAGCGCAGCACGATCGCCTCGGTGCGAATCGATCCCGGCATCAGACCACCGCTATACTAAATGAAGTAATGACCAAGAAGATCACGCTGTACACGACCGACAAGTGTTCCTCGTGCCTGCGCGCGAAGGCGCTGCTGACGCAGCGCGCCCTGCCGTTCGAGGAGATCAATCTCTCACGCGATCCCGACGGACGCGCGGCGCTCGTTCAGCGTACCGGCATGATGACGTTCCCCCAGGTGCTCGTCGGCGAGGAGACGCTCGGCGGCTTCGAGGCGCTCGCGGCAGCTGAGCGCACCGGCCGCCTCGCCGCGCTGCTCGCTGGCTGAGTTCGGGGCGGGCGGGACCCCCTTGCGCGGCGCTTCGCGTGTCGGCTAGCGTAGACGCGCGGCCATACCGGGGGAACGGGGGAACGATGAACATCGCCGCATTCTTCTGGGGCGAACACCCCAGCTCGAACTACCGCGCGATCCATCCGCTGACGGAACTCACCCGTCGCGGGCATCTCGTCGCGACCTACACGGATCCGGAGCAGCTGAAGCTCACCGAGGAGGAGCTCGACATCGTCGTCGAAGACTTCGACGTCGTCTTCATGGCGCGCTACATAGAGCCGGAGGCCGTCGAGCTCGCGAGGCGCTTGAGCGAGGCGGGCATGGGGATCGTGTGGGACTACGACGACGACGTCGTGAGGCCCGAACGGCGCGCCGGCTTCGACGGCATGGTGCCGCTCGTCGACGTCGTCACGACGACGAACGAGCTGCTCGCCGAGCGCTATCGCGAGTACGGCGCCCGCACCGTGGTCCCGGTCCCGAACTTCGTCACGCGGCCGTCGCTGGTGGCGCCCCGTCGCAAGCACGAGGGCACCGTGCTCGGCTACATAGGCTGGATCGACCACCAGGACGACTGGGACCACCTCGGGCTGCAGGGCATCGTCGAAGAGCTGCTCGACATCCACCCCGACCTGCGCGTCGAGAGCGTCGGGCCGATCGACCTGAGACTGCCGTCCGACGTCTACCACGGCTACGGCGTGCTGCAGTTCGACCAGCTGCCGCAGGCGATCGCCGGCTTCGACGTCGCGATCGCCCCGCTCATAGACAAGCCCGGCAACTCCACGCGCTCCGACATCAAGCTGAAGGAGTACGCGATCGCCGGCGTGCCGTGGCTCGCCTCCGACTACGGACCTTACGTCGGCTTCGGCGAGGACCAGGGCGGCCGGCTCGTGCGCGACGACGAGTGGTTCGACGCGCTCAACGGCCTGCTGTCCGACGGCAAGGCGCAGCGCAAGCTCGGCAAGAAGGGCCAGAAGTGGGCGAAGGATCAGACGCTCGAGCGCAACGCGCCGCTGTGGGTCGCCGCCTTCGAGCAGGCGATCGCGCTCGCGGAGGAGCGCAGCGGGGCACGGGCTTAGGCCGGCGCCCCTCAGCGGCTCATCGGCACGATGCGCGCGCCGCGCGGGCGCGGCTGGCAGTGCTCGCACACGTAGGTGCCGCGTCCCGCGGCGAGCAGCTTGCGCACCGGCCCGCCGCACTGCGGGCACGGCTCGCCGGCGCGGCGGTGCACGAGGAAGCGGTCCTGGAAGGAGCCGCGCGCGCCGTCGAGGTCGCGGAAGTCGTCGATGCTCGCGCCGTTGGCGTCGATCCCCTCGGTGAGCGCCTCGCGGACGGTGTCGCGCAGCAGCGCCCACTGCGCGCGGGTCAATCTGCCGGCCTCGCGCAGGGGGTGGATCCGCGCGCGGTAGAGCGCCTCGTCGGCGTAGATGTTCCCGACGCCGGCGATCCGCTTCTGATCGAGCAGGAACGCCTTGACCGGCGCGCGGCTGCCGCGCGCGAGGCGGTGCAGGTGCTCGCCGGTGAACGCATCGCTGAACGGCTCGACGCCGAGCCGCGCGCCGAGGTAGGCGTCGAGCTCGGGCTGGCCGGCGAGCAGCCAGCCGGTGCCGAAGCGGCGCGGGTCGACGAAGCTCAGCGTGTGCTCGTCGTCGAAGCCCATGATCGCGCGCGTGTAGGGCGCGCTCGGCTCCGCGTCGTACAGCAGGTTGCCGGTCATGCGCAGGTGCATCAGCAGGAACAGCTCCTCCTCGAACTCCGCGATCAGGTACTTGCCGCGGCGATCGAGCCGCTCCACGCGCCGGCCGACGAGCGGGCCGAGCACCTCGTTCGGCGAGCGCGGCGCGGTCCAGCGCGGGTCGGAGACGCGGTAGGCGACGAGCATCCGGCCCTCCAGCCGCGGCGCGAGCTGGCGGCGGACGGTCTCGACCTCGGGCAGCTCGGGCATCGCCCGGGAGGTTAGGAGACGAACGGCTTCCCGGGCAGGCCGGGCGCGTCGCGGCCGGTCAGCCAGCGCAGCACGCTCGCGCCGACGTCGGCGAGCGGCCCGTCGCGGCGGCGGCCGGCGTGGCCTTCGAACCACGCCAGCAGCGGCGCGTGCTCGCGCGTGTGGTCGGTGCCGGGATGCAGCGGGTCGACGCCGTGGTCGGCGGTCAGGATCAGCAGGTCGTCGGGGCGCAGCCGCGCCAGCCAGGCGCCGACCGCCGCGTCGATCGCGCGCAGCGCACCGTGGAAGCCCTCGACGTCCTTGCGGTGTCCGTAGACCTCGTCGGTCTCGATCAGGTTGGTGAAGACGAAGCCGGCCTCGAGCTGCTCGACGAGCGCGGTCGTCGACGCGAGCGCGAGCGCGTTCGTTGCGCCCGGGTGGATGCCGGCGAAGTCGGTTCCGGCGAACAGCTGCGCGACCTTGCCGACCGCATGCACCGGCACGCCGCTCTCCCCGAGCGCGTCCAGGTATGAGGGCGACGGCGGCGAGAGCGCGAAGTCGCGGCGGTGCGGGGTGCGTCTGAAGCCGCCGGCGTCCTCCCCCGCGAACGGCCGTGCGATCACGCGTCCGACGGCGTGCTCGCCGGTCATCAGTTCGCGCACGCGGGCGCAGATCGCGTGCAGCTCGTCGACGGGCACGGCGTCCTCGTGCGCGGCGATCTGGAGCACGGAGTCGACCGAGGTGTAGACGATCAAGGCGCCCTCCGCGCGTGCGACCGCGCCGAAGGCGTCGATCGCGGCGAGCCCGTCGCTCGGGGCGTTGCAGACGACGCGCCGGCCGGCGATCCGCTCGATCTCGCGCACGATCTCCGGCGGGAAGCCGTGCGAATAGGTCGGTCGCGGGGCGCTCGCCACGATCCCCATCAGCTCCGAGTGGCCGGTCGTCGAATCCTTGCCGGGTCCGAGCGGGTGGAGGCGGCCGTGCAGGACGGGCGCGGACGCCGGCGCGACGCCTTCGAGCGGGAGGATCGAGCCGAGCCCGAGTCGTTCCAGCTCCGGCAGCTCCAGACCGCCCGCGGCCTGGGCGAGGTGGGCGAGCGTGTTCGTCCCCGCGTCGCCGTAGTCGGCCGCGTCGGGCAGCGCGCCGACGCCGCAGGCGTCGAGCACGACGACGAACGCGCGGCGCCCCATGCGCCGCCGCCTCAGCTCGGCCGCTCGGCCGACGCGCGCGGGTGCGCGGCGAAGTACACGTCGCGCAGGCGGTCGGCCGAGAGGTGCGTGTAGATCTGCGTCGTGGCGATGTCGGCGTGGCCGAGCATCTCCTGCAGCGAGCGCAGGTCGCACCCGCCCGCCAGCAGGTGCGTCGCGAACGTGTGCCGCAGCGTGTGCGGGCTCATCCTGTCGGCCAGGCCGGCGCCCTTCGCATGGCGCTGCACGATCTTGTAGAGGCCCTGGCGCGTGAGCCCCTGCCCGCGCTGGTTAACGAACACGTGCGATTCGTCCTTGATGCCGACGAGCTGCGGGCGCCCGACCGTCAGCCACGCGAACAGCGCCGCGACCGCCTTGCTGCCGATCGGCACGAGCCGCTCCTTCGAGCCCTTGCCGTTGGCGCGCAGCACGCCCTCGTCGAGATCGACCTCCTCGAGTCTGATGCCGACCGCCTCGGAGGCGCGCAGCCCGCAGGCGTACATCAGCTCCAGCAGCGCACGGTCGCGCAGCGCGGCCGGCGAGCCGCCTCTCGGCTGGGAGAGCAGCAGCGCGACCTCGTCGCGCGTGAGCACCTTCGGCAGTCTCTTGCCGCGCGGCGGACCCTTCAGCTCGGCGGTCGGATCGCGGTCGAGCAGCTCCTCGCGGCGCAGGTGGCGGTAGAAGGAGCGCAGGCAGGCGACCTTGCGCTGGATCGTCGTCGACGCGGCGGGCGCCTTGCCGTCCCCGCCCGAAGCGAGCGTCGCGACGAACGCGGCGAGGTCGGTGTGCTCGACGGTGAGGGCGTCCTTGCCGGCGCTCTCGAGCCACGTGCCGAACTGCAGCAGGTCGGAGCGGTAGGCCTCGAGCGTGTTGCGCGACAGGCCGCGCTCCAGCTCCAGGTAGGCGACGAAGTCGAGCACGAGGTCCTGATGGGACCCGCTCGTGCGCAGCGCGGGCAGCTCTTGGGTCGCGGACATGTCCGCGGTGATGTTCGCCGCGGCGCGCGCGGCCCCTGCTCAGCGTTCGCGCCGGGCGCGCAGCAGCTGCAGCCCGATCAACGACTTGGCGTCCTCGCACTGGGCGATCGCGTCGTCGAGCTGGTCGAGCGGCCAGGGCACGATCTCGATCCGCTCGTCCTCCTCGACCGCAGGCCGCTCGACGTCGCGCAGGTCGGTCGCGAGCCAGATGTCGATGCGCTCGTCGGTGAAGCCGGGGCTCGTGTAGATGCCCTTGAGGTGCTGCCACGTGTCGGCCGCCTTGGAGATCTCCTCCGCCAGCTCGCGCTGCGCCGCGGCACGCTGGTCCTCCGCCGGCTTGTCGAGCTTGCCGGCGGGGATCTCGAGCAGCGCCTGCTCGCCGCAGATCTCGCGCGGCTGGCGGATCAGCCACACGTGCGTTCCGTCGACGGGCACGATCGCGACCGCGCCGGGATGCGCGACGTTCTCGCGCGTGACGACCTCGCCGTCGTCGTGGCGATAGCGCTCGACTCTCACCGTGCCGATGTGGCCGGACCAGATCTCCTCGTAGCCGACCTGCTCGAAGCTCATGCGACCTCTCTCTCGATCTGTGCGGCCAAAGCGCCGCCGGCGGCCAGCGCCGCGGCGAAGAACAGGCGATCCTCGTCGAGCGTGCGGCCCATCGTGCGCGTCGGCAGGCCGCTCGCGCGGTAGCCGTCGACGTCGACCGCCGCCTCGACGACGTCGTGTCCTCGTGCCCGCGCGGCGTCGAGCGCCGGACCGATCCCGTCCATCTCCGCGAACAGCCGCACGCCCGGCGGGACCGGCAGCGTGACCGGCTTCAGCAGCAGCTCCAGGACGGTGCGCGTGTGGTGCGAGAGGCCGCGGTGGCGCTCGCGCGGATCGCCGGAGGACATGCGCGCCGTGAGGACGGTCCGGCAGCCGAGCGCGAGCGCGGCGTGCGCGGAGTCGAGCGCGACGATCCCGCCGTGCCCGAGCGCCGAGCCCGAGCCCAGGATCCCCGGACCGGGCCCGACGAGCGCGACGTCCCAGCCCTCGGTTGCGAGCCCGTCATGGATCGCGCCGGCCGTCGTGATCGCCTCCTGCCCGCCGCCGTAGGCCGGTCCGGCCGTGGTATGGCCGGAGAGCAGGCCGCGGTGCAGCAGCTGCCGGACCGTGTCCGACATCCCGCCGGGCAGCGCGCCGCCGGCCGTCTGCACGTAGCCGACCTTCAGGCCCGCGCGCGCCTCGGCGAGCGCCCACGCGATCGGGGCGAGCTGGCCGTGCAGCTGGAAGACGCCGACCGGCCTGCCGAGCGGGGTCTCGAGCTCGCGCCCCTCCGCGGGGATGACCGCGTGCTGGAGCGGGCTGTAGTTGAGCTTCATCACGTGGGCGCCCGGCATGCCCTTGCCGTCGAGCCCGCGCGTGAGGTTGACGTGCACGACGTCGAAGCCGCCGGATCCGAGCTTCAGGTCGAGGGCCTCGACGTTGAGGACCACCTCGTCGCCCGCTTGGCACGGGCCGACGAGCGCCGTGTCCGCGCGCGCCGGCCGGCGCTCCCCGTCGAGCTCCACTTCCAGCCGCTGCCACGGCTCGGCAGCCTCCGCGCTGACCACCACCCCGCGCCGCAGCCTCAGCATCGGCCGGCCCCACGGCGGCATCGAGGGGCGGGTTCGGTCGCGAGCTGCAAGTTGTGTACCTCTGCGGTACGTGAATTGCAGTTCATGCGTTCGGTGCGTGCTCGAGGAGGGCGAAGGTCACGTCGAGCATGCCCTCCAGGGCGGCGACCGTGACCTGCTCGTTCGGCTGGTGCGGGTGCTCGGTGCCGTTCGCGAGGTTGAGGCATGGGAAGCCGGCCGCGATCAGCGCGTTCGCGTCCGCGCCGCCGCCGGTGGAGATGTGGCGCGGCGCGTAGCCGCATGCGCGCAGCGCCGCCTCCGCCGTCTGCACCTCGGGCGCGGAGGCTTTGAGCCGATAGCCGTGGAAGAGGCGCGAGACGTTGACGTCGAGGTCGCACTCGGCCGCGTTCGCGCCGTCGGTGAGGTGGTCGACGATCTCGCTCACGAGCGCCTCGACCTTCGCCTCGTCCAGCGAGCGGACCTCCGCCTCGATCCGGCAGCGCTCCGGCACGACGTTGATGCCGGCGCCGCCGGCGATCGTGCCGACGTTCGCGGTCGTCTCCTCGTCGAGGCGCCCGAGCGGCATCGCGGCGACCGCGCGCGCCGCCGCGACGATCGCGCTGCGGCCGGCCTCGGGGCGGATCCCGGCGTGGGCGGCGACGCCCCGCAGCTCGGCGACGATGCGGTGGTAGTGCGGCGAGGCGAGCACGATCTCGCCGATCGGGGAGGCGTGGTCGAAGACGTAGCCGAAGCGGGAGCGCAGCTGCGTCGCGTCGAACGCCTTCGCGCCGCGCAGTGCGTCCTCCTCGCCGGTGGTGAAGAGGAGCTCGACGGGAGCCCCGGCCGGCTCGCGGGCCAGGCGTCGGGCAGCGAGGAGGATGACCGCGACGGCCGCCTTGTTGTCGGCGCCGAGGATCGCCTCGTGGCGGTTGCGCCACACGCCCTCCTCGCAGACCGGCTCGACCGGCCCGGTGAGCGGGACCGTGTCGAGGTGCGCGCACAGCAGGACGCCCCCTTCGATGCCGCCGTCGGCCGAGGGCAGGCGGGCGAACAGGTTGCCGGCGGCGTCGGCGGCGGGGGCGAGCCCGATCGAACGCAGCTCGACGCCGACACGCTCCGCGCACGCCTGCTCATGTCCGTACGGCGACTCGATCGCGCACAGCTCCCCGAACAGCTCGTTGAGCGCGGCCCGCTCGGCCGCGTCCGCGCGTCTCACGCGGTGGTCGCGCGCGTGACCGACGGCTCGTGGTCGCCGGCGGCGACGTCGGCGTGCGCGAGCGCGGCGCCCACGAAGCCGCGGAACAGCGGCGAGGGCTTGTCCGGGCGCGACTTGAACTCGGGGTGGTACTGCGAGGCGACGAAGAACGGGTGCTCGCTCTCGGGCAGCTCGACCGCCTCGACGAGCTGGTCGTCCGGCGACGTTCCGCCGATCACGAGGCCGGCGTCCTCGATCCGCCGCCTGAGGTGGTTGTTGACCTCGTAGCGGTGGCGGTGGCGCTCGTAGATGACCGGCTCGCCGTACAGCTCGCGGATGCGCGTGTCCTCGTGCAGCTTCACCGGGTCGGCGCCGAGGCGCATCGTGCCGCCGAGGTCGGAGATCTCCTTCTGCTCGGGCAGCAGGTCGATCACGGGCCACGGCGTCTCGGGGTCGAACTCGGTCGAGTTCGCGCCCTCCATGCCGACGACGTGGCGGGCGAACTCGGCGACCGCGACCTGCATGCCGAGGCAGATCCCCAGGTACGGGATGCCGCGCTCGCGCGCGACGCGCGCGGCCGCGATCTTGCCCTCGATCCCGCGCCCGCCGAAGCCGCCGGGGATCAGGATGCCGTCGGCGCCCCGCAGGCGCTCGGCCGCGTTGTCGACGTCGAGCTGCTCGGAGTCGATCCAGTCGATCTCGACCTTCGCGCCGTGCTCGATGCCGGCGTGGCGCAGCGACTCGGCGACCGACAGGTAGGCGTCCTCGAGCTTCACGTACTTGCCGACGAGCGCGATCTTCACCGGCTTGCGCGCCTGCGCGGCACGCTCGGTTATCGCCTCCCATTCGGTCAGGTCGGGCGGCGCCGCTTCCATGCGGAAGTGGTCGAGGATGAAGTCGTCGACCTGCTGGTCGCGGTAGTTGAGCGGCACCTTGTAGATGTCGTCGACGTCGGAGGCGGAGACGATCGCCTCGACCGGCAGCGACGCGAACAGCGCGATCTTTCTGCGGATGTCGGTCGCGAGGCGCTCCTCGGAGCGGCACATCAGCATGTCGGGCGCGATGCCGATGCGGCGCAGCTCGTTGACGGAGTGCTGCGTCGGCTTCGTCTTCAGCTCGCCGGCGTGGCCGATGTACGGCACGAGCGTGAGATGGATGTACATGCAGTTGCGCCGCCCGACGTCGACCGGGAACTGGCGGATCGCCTCCAGGAACGGCAGCGACTCGATGTCGCCGACGGTGCCGCCGATCTCGGTGATGACGACGTCGACGTCGCTCGCGTCGGCGACGAGCTTGATGCGGTGCTTGATCTCGTCGGTGATGTGCGGGACGACCTGCACGGTGCCGCCGAGGTAGTCGCCGCGCCGCTCGCGCGTGATGACGGAGTTGTAGATCCCGCCGGCCGTCACGTTGGAGCCGCGGCGCGTGTTGGCGGAGGTGAAGCGCTCGTAGTGGCCGAGGTCGAGGTCGGTCTCGGCGCCGTCCTCCGTCACGAACACCTCGCCGTGCTGGTAGGGCGACATCGTGCCGGGATCGACGTTGATGTACGGGTCGAGCTTCTGCAGCTGGACCGTGAGGCCGCGCGCGACGAGCAGCCGCCCGATCGAGGCGGCGGCGATGCCCTTCCCCAGCGAGGAGACGACGCCCCCGGTGACGAAGATGAACCGGGTCGTGCCGTTCGTGGGGGCGTCAGGCATGCGCGTCATTCCTTCCGAGCGAGTCTATCTGCCGCAGCAGCGGAGTACGTTCGATCAGGCCGTTGAGCGAGCGGAACTCGCCGTAGATCGTGATCGCGAGGACGATCGCGAGCGCGATCGCCTGGCCGGCCGTGTCGAAGGCGTAGATCAACCACAGTCCCGCGACCGCGCCGATCAGGTTCGACCCGACGTCGCCGAGCATCGTCCGCTCCTTGAGGTCGTACCAGCCCGCGACGAGGATCGGCGCGGCGAGCGGGCCGACGACCCACAAGGGCGGAACGTCGTCGGCGTACCGGCCATGCCACGCAACGACCGACAGCAGCACGCCGAGGAGCAGGAACGCCTTCGCCGCCCGCCCCGGCCGCAGGTCCAGCAGGTTGAAGAGATTCGTCGTGAGCACGAGCAGTGCGACGGCCAGCAGATACTCGCCCACGTCGAAGCCGTAGCCCTGAGCCACGTACAGCGCAAGCGCGAGCGACCCGACTGCCTTCAGCGCGCCGGTGCTGAACTCGCCCGCGAGCACCGCGCGCCCGTGTCCGCGCCAGCCGCGCGAGGGGCCGGCGAGCTGGTCGTCGATCAGGCCGAGCAGCGCGACGCCGAGCGGGTACAGCAGGTCGGTCCGCGCACCCCAGTCGAACCAGTCGAGCTTGGCGATGCGGACGAACCCGGCCCAGGCCCCCACCGCCAACACCCCCGCCGCCACGATCGCGATCCCGCCGGGGAACGGCAGCCGCGCGCCGCGCCAGTTCTCGCGCGTGAAGCCCTCCGCCTGCAGGTGCCGCAGGATCGGCGGCGTCAGCAGGAGCGCCGCGGCGAGCGCGACGAGCGTCGGGAGGGCGTGCACTCCGGCACCGTAGCCGCCGGGCCGGATGGCGGTGGATCAGCCGGCGGCCGGCGCGGCGAGCGCCCACACGTCGACGAAGCGGCGCAGCTGCGCATGCCAGACCTGGCGCTCGCGTGCCATCCCCAGCTTCTCGGCGACGCGGATCGAGCGCGCGTTGTCCGGGTGGACGATCGAGATCAGCTCGGGCAGTCCCAGCGCGTCGAACGCGTGCGTGCGGACGGCGAGCGCCGCCTCGGTCGCAAGCCCCTTCCCCCACGCGCGGCGCGCGAGCCGCCAGCCGATCTCCGGCCGCTCCGCGAGGGTGGGCAGGAACGTCGGGTAGGCGACGCCGGCGAAGCCGAGCAGCGCGCCCGCGTCCGCCGGCTCGCGCGACTCGACCGCGAACAGCCCGAAGCCGTGGCGCTCCCAGTGCTCGAGGAGCTGGCCGTGGAACGCGTGCAGCGCCGCCTCGCTGACCGGCCGGTTCAGGAAGCGCTGGACCTCCGGATGCCGGTTGATCGCGATCAACGGCGCCTCGTCCTCGGTCCGCCACGGCCGCAGCAGCAGCCGCTCCGTGCGCAGCTCCGTCACTGCAGCAGCGGCGGCAGCCGGCCGCCGTCGGCGGTCGACTTGACGCCGAAGCTGCCGCGCTCGCCGGTGAGCGCGAACACGAGCGCGGCGCGGCCGATCGTGTCGTCGAGGTCGTCGACGCTCGACAGCTCGTGATCCTTGAACCACTCGACCTGGGAGGTCTCGGCGTCGGTCGTCTCGACGCCGACGACCGGCACGTCCTGCGCGCGCAGGCCGCGCACGAAGCCGTCCTCGAACGTCTCGACCGCGTCCGCCTCGTCGCCCTTGAGCTCGGGCGTGCTGCGCACGACGACGACGCCGTCCGCGCCGTTGAGCGCACCGCTGCCCTGCAGCAGCAGGTCGCGCCGCACGAGCCGCAGCAGGCGGCCGCCGTGGGTGAACTGGATCCCCAGCCGCGTCGCGAACGGGTGCAGCAGGTCGGGGTCCTCCATCAGCCGTTCGTAGCGCGTGCCGTGCGCGGCGGACGCCAGCTCGTCGAGCTGCAGCGGCTCGCGGATCACCGACACCGATACGAGCGACGCGCCCGAGCCCTGCAGCGCGTCCTTCGTCAGGTTCCACATGCGGTCGGAGGCGCCGCCGAGCTCGATCAGCGCGATCCGCCGCCCGGCGAGCCGGCCGCCGACGAGCGCCGGATACGCCTCGCGCTCGAACTGCTGGCGCTGCTGCAGCTGCGCGAGCGCGTCGTCGCGCTGCGCCTGCGCGTCGCGCACGTCGCCGCGCAGCGATGCGCGCACGTCCTTCTCGGCGCTCGAGACGAGCCCCTTGTCGCCGATCGCGACGCCGAGCAGCAGCCCGATCGCGAGCGACAGGAAGACGGCGACGAGCGACAGCGCGTGGTAGCGGAAGTTGAGCATCGAAGTTCCGGCAGCTTAGGCGTCGATGCCCAGCAGGACTTGCAGCTTGAGCCACAGCAGGTCGGCGACGTCGTGCAGACCGGGCGTCAGCAGCACGACGGCGACGAGCACCAGCAGGCCGGTGAGGGCGAGCAGGCCGATCGGCGCGATCCCGGGTCGCGGTCTGTAGAGGCGGCTCACGCCCTTCGCGTCGACGAGGATCTCCCCCACGCGCAGCCGCGTGAGGAACGTCGAGGCCATCCCGCGGCGGTTCTTGTCGAGGAACTCGACGAGGTTGAAGTGCGAGCCGACGGACACGAGCAGTTCGGCGCCCTTCTCGGCGGCGATCAGCATCGCGATGTCCTGGCTCGTGCCGGGAGCGGGGACGATCTTGTAGTCCAGACCCAGCGACTCCAGGTGCTCGCGGCCGGGCGCGCGGCCGTCGGGATAGGCGTGCACGACGAGCTCGGCGCCGCAGCGCAGCGTCGCCTCCGCCGCCGAGTCCATGTCGCCGACGATCATGTCGGGCTTGAAGCCTTCCTGCAGCAGCGCGTCGGCGCCGCCGTCGACGCCGACCAGCACGGGCTTGAGGTCGCGGATGTAGGGGCGCAGCGCCTTGATGTCGCGCTTGTGGTCGACGCCGCGCACGACGATCAGCGTCGGCCGGTCGCGGAAGTCGGTGTCGAATCTCGGCAGCGGGATGCGGCCGGCCAGCAGGTCGCGCTCCTCCAGCATGTACTGCACGGTGTTGTGCGCGAACGCCTCGAGCGCCTCGCCGATCTCCGCGCGGCGCTGGTCCGTTTCCGCCTGCACGCGCTCGACTTCGAGCAGCGTCCCGACCGCGACGCGCTCGCCGCGGCACCACACCTCGCCGCCTCTGAGGACGATCGGGTCGCCGTCGTGCAGGCGCTCGAAGAGGCCGTCGCCGGGCACGTCGACGAGCGCGATCCCGGCCTGCGCGACGAGCAGCGGACCCATGTTCGGGTAGCTGCCGGTGCTCGACGGCGCGCAGTTGACGACGGCCGCGACGCCGCAGGCCACGAGATCTTCACCCGAGACGCGGTCGAGGTCGCGATGATCGATCACGGCGACGTCGCCCGGCCGCAGCCGCTTGACGAGGTGCTTCGTGCGCTTCCCGAGCCGCGCGATGCCCGCCACCTCGCGCGTGGGCGCTTGGGGAATCGACGTAGCCGTGGTTGAGGAGGACGGTGCCACGGGTCTTCGGAGTGTACGGGGCTGTTCGGCTGCGGCCGAGGCGTTGCTGCGCGGTGCGAGTGCGGGCCGGGTGCGGCGGGTTCCGCTTGGGTTCGAACGCTGCTGCGGGCGGGTCCTGACCGCTCCGGGCGCGCGCACACCGCCCTTCGGGCGGCGCACGTGCGTCCTCACGGCCACCCGCCCGATCGGCGGAGGCGGCGGACCCGCCGCGCCCCGGCGATGTCTGCTCTCGCCGACGCCCCGGTTGTGCTCAGGTGGCTTTGAGGAGCTCCTTTGCGTGGCGTCTGGCGGCTCTGTCCTGGTCGTCGGCGCCGAGCATGCGGACGAGCTCGTCGACGACGGCGTCTCTGGTGAGCTGCGTGACGGTGGTGATCGCGGCTCTGCCGGTGCCGTCCTTGGCGATGCGGAAGTGGCGGTCGGCGTGGGCGGCGACCTGCGGGAGGTGCGTGATGCAGAGGACCTGGCGTGCGGCGGCGAGCTGGTGCAGCTGGGCGCCGACGGCGTTTGCGGTGCGGCCGCCGATGCCGGCGTCGACCTCGTCGAAGACGAGCAGGCCGGCGGCGTCGCTGCCGGCGTTGGCGACGCCGAGCAGCGCGAGCATCACACGCGAGAGCTCGCCGCCGGAGGCGACCTCGCGCAGCGGACCGGCCGGCATCCCCGGGTTGACGGCGATCGACAGCTCGACGTGGTCGGCGCCGGTCGGACCGGGCTCGTCCTTCGGCGCGAGCTGCACCTCGAAGCGCGCGTCCGGCATCGCCAGCTCGGCGAGCCGCGCGCGCACCGCCTCCGCCAGCGCGGGCGCCGCCGCCGCGCGCGCGTCGTGGAGCTCGGCGGCGATGCCGGCGAGCCGCTCGCGCGCGGCGTCCAGCGCGGCCGTCGTCTCGGCGAGGGCGGCCTCGGCGCCGGTCAGCTCGTCGCGCCGCGCGCGGCACTGCTGCGCGTAGGCGAGCACCGCCGCGATCGAGCCGCCGTGCTTGCGCTCCAGGCGCGCGAACGCCTCCAAGCGCTGCTCGACCGCCTCCAGCCGCGCGGCCGGATCGACCTCGCCGTCGCCGGCGGCCGCGTCGAGGTAGCGGTGCAGCTCGACGGCCGCGTCCTCCGCCTCGAGCGTGAGCGCGCGCAGCCGCTCCGCGAGCGCGTCGAGCGCCGGGTCGACGCCGGCGACCGCGTCGAACTGCCGCGCCGCGGCGCCGAGCAGCTCGCCTGCTCCGCCCTCCCCGCTCTCGGGCGCGATCGCCTCGGCGCCGGCCTGCGCCGCCGTGCGCAGCGCCTCCAGGTGCCGCAGCCGCTCGCGCTCGGCGAGCAAGTCGCGCTGCTCGGCCTCGCTCGGACCGGCCTCCTCGATCTCGCGCAGCTCGAACTCGAGCAGGTCGAGCTCGCGCTCGCGCGCACCGTCGAGCGCGCCCAGCTCGTCCGCGCGACGCAGCGCCGCACGCACGTCCGCATGGGCAGCGGCCGCCTCCGCGCGGCGCGCCCGCTGATCGGGGCCGCAGAAGCCGTCCAGCACCTCCAGCTGCGCCGACGCCAGCATCAGCCGGCGGTGCTCGTGCTGCCCGTAGAAGGCGAGCAGCTCGCCGCCGACCTCGCGCAGATCCGCGACGGTCGCCGCGCGGCCGCCGAGGTACGCGCGCGTGCGCCCGTCCGGCCACACGCGCCGCGCGAGCACGAGCTCGTCGGCGCCGGCCGGCAGCCGCTCGGCGAGCAGCTTGCGCAGCCGCGCATCGAGTGCGAACACGCCCTCGACATAGGCCTCCTCGGCGCCCGGGCGCACGATTCCGCTCTTGGCTCTCCCGCCGAGCAGCAGGTCGAGCGCGTGCGCGAGCATCGTCTTGCCCGCACCCGTCTCTCCTGTCAGGACGTTCAAGCCGGGCCCGAGGCGCAGCTCGGCGCCCTCGATCAACAGCAGGTTCTCGACTCGCAGCTCGAACAGCATGCGAACAAGTGTTCCCCCCGCCCCGGACGGATCCTGCTACGCGGTGTTCGCCAGCCGCCCGAACTTCTCGCGCAGGCGGTGGTAGAAGCTCGCGCCCGGCGTCTGGGCGAGCGAGCCGACGCCGTCGCGGAAGCGCGCGCTGACGCGGCCGCCCGGCGCGAGCTCGCAGACCGGGCGTCCGTCGACCGACACGTCGACCGGCTCCTCCCGCGAGCGGCTGCGCACCGCGATCGGATCCTGCGGGGCGACCACCAGCGCGCGGGCGGTCAGCGAGTGCGGCGCTATGAACGAGACCGCGAGGCCTTCCACGCCCCACGCCATCACCGGGCCGCCGTTCGCGAGGTTGTAGCCGGTGGACCCGGCCGGCGTGGCGATCACGAGCCCGTCGCAGCGCACGCGCCCGACCTCCTCGTCGGCGACGTCGAACGCGAGGTCCGCCACCCGCAGGCCCTGCTGGCGGTGGAAGGAGACGTCGTTCATCGCCAGCCACGTGTTGTTCCCCGAACTGACCTCGATGCCGGGCAGCTTGAGCACGTCGAAGTCGCCCTGGAGCGCCCGCTCGACGCCGGCGCCGATCCCGTCCGGGTCGATCGTCGCGAGGAAGCCGACCTCGCCGAAGTTGATGCCGAAGACGGGGACGCCGGTGTCCGCATACGCGCGCAGGCCGTGCAGGATCGTGCCGTCGCCGCCGAGCGCGATGCAGAGGTCGGCGTCGCGCGCAGTGGAGGCGTCGAGCTCGAGGCCGTCGGCGGGCGTCAGCTCGTGCTTGCGCGTCTCCTGCGCGTCGAAGCGCAGCGTCCACCCGTGCGCGCGCGCGACGTCGATGACCTCGGCGAGCGCGGCGCGCGTCTCGTCGGGGCGGCGGTGCGTGAAGACGGTGGCGACCTTGCCGCTCACGGCTCGACGTCCCGCGCGGCGGACTCGAGATCCGCGACGGCGCCCGTGCGTCCGGCCTCCGCGAGCCGCACGAAGCTCTCGCGGTTGCCCTTCGGGCCGGGCAGGCCCGAGGAGGCGAAGCCGAGCACGCCGACGCCGAGCTCCTGCGCGGCCGCGCCCGCCGCCACGAGCGCCGCCCGCCGGTCCGCGGCGTCGCGCACGACGCCGCCCTTGCCGACCTTCTCGCGCCCGACCTCGAACTGCGGCTTGACGAGCGCCAGGCCGTCGAAGCGGTCGGCGGTCGCGGCGAGCACCGCCGGCAGGACCTTCGCGAGCGCGATGAACGAGACGTCGACGACGAAGAGGTCGGGCTCGTACGGCAGCTCGGCCGGGTCGAGCGCGCGGGCGTTGCGCCGCTCCAGCACGGTGACGCGCTCGTCGTTGCGAATCCGCCAGTGCAGCTCGCCGTAGGCGACGTCGAGCGCGATCACGTGCGCGGCGCCGCGCTGCAGCAGGCAGTCGGTGAAGCCCCCGGTGGAGGCGCCGACGTCGAGCGCGCGGCGGCCGGCCACGTCGAGCCCGAAGGCGTCGAGCGCGTTCGCGAGCTTGCGCCCGCCGCGCGAGACGAACTCCTGCTCGGCGGCGACCGCCACCACGACGTCGTCCGCGACCAGCTGGCCCGGCTTCTCCGCGCGCCGGCGCTCGTCGCCCAGCAGCACCTCGCCCGCGAGCACGGACGCGGCCGCGCGCGAGCGGGAGTCGAAGACCCCGCGGTCCGCGAGCAGCGTGTCGAGCCGCACCTTCGTCGTCATGGCGCGGGAAACGCTACCGCCCGGGGCGGGATTCCCGCGCACGACACCGCTCACCTCCTCTGTGCGCGACCTCACACACAAACGTGTCACAAGCGCCCACCATGGTTTGCGTAATGACTGCTCTGCGCTCCACACTTTCGCTCCCGACGCACGCGGCCCTCGAGCTGCCCGTCGGCATGCTCGCGCTGATCGCGCCGTTCGCGCTCGGCTTCGGGCTGGCGGGCGCGGTCCTCTCCGTCCTGCTCGGCGTCGCAGTCGTCGGCCTTGCGCTCGACGCGGTCAACCAGCCGGCGCAGGTTTCCGCCCACCAGGCGTTCGACTACGGGATCGCGTTCGCGGCCGTGTTCGTCGCCGTCCCGCTCGCGCTCGCCGGCGACGCCGCCGCGGCGCTCTTCCTCGGCGCCGCCGGAGTCGCGCTGCTCGCGCTCGACGCCGCCACCCGCTACAGCCAGCGGGCCTCGTAAAGCTTCCCCCACCGATCACAGCAACACCACATAGACACATCTCTCCTCCCTGGAAACGGCTCGCTTCGGCGGGCCGTTTCCTTTTGGGCAGGCGGCTTGACGCGCGTCCACCGAGACGCGCCGCCGCTCAACGCCCACGCGCAACCCACCGATGCGTAGGACGTGCGTCTCGCGCTCGCCGCCGTCATCGCCCTGCTGCTCGCCCCCGCCGCCGCCCAGGCCGCGGGCGGCACCGTCAGCCTGTCCGCCGACGCCTACTCCGTCCAGGAGAGCGGCGGCGCGGCGACGATCACGGTCGTCCGCAGCAACGCGAGCGGCCATGGCGAGGTGCGCTACGGCGTCTGGTACGACCAGTCGGCTCAGCCCTACCTCGAGTACGAGCCCGTCTCCGGCCGCGTCGACTTCGAGGACGGCCAGCGCGAGGCGACGTTCCAGATCCCGATCCACGACGACAGCGACGTCGAGACCGACGAGACCGTCAAGCTCGGCATCTACGGCTCGTATCCGATGCAGGTCGCCGAGCCGAGCCGCGCGCGGCTGACGATCGTCGACGACGACACGATCTCCAGCACGCGCGACGCGCTCGACCCGCTCGGCCTGAACCCCGCGCCGACCAACGGCAATCCGCTGCAGGGCGCGCGCTTCTTCGTCGACGAGGAGTGGGGCCTCGCGAACCAGGTCGCCGACTCGCTCAAGCGCAACGACCCCGCGACCGCCGCGAAGCTGCGCACGATCGCCGACCAGCCCGAGACGAAGCGCTTCGGCAGCTGGACGCCGAACCCCAAGCACGAGATCGCCACCTTCCTGCAGCGCGCGCAGGCGACCGACCCGGGCGCGATCCCGCTGATCGCCACCTACCGCCTCAAGCACCTGCAGTGCGGCCACGTGTCCGACTCGCCGGCCGAGGCCGACGCCTACAAGCGCTGGTACCGGGAGTTCGCGCAGGGGATCGGCAACCACCCCGTCGTCCTCTTCTACGAGATCGACGCGCTGATCACCGCCCCGTGCCTCTCGCACGCCGGCCTGAAGGTGCGCATCGACGAGGTGCGCTCGGCGATCGCGACGCTCTCGACGCTCCCGCACGCGGTCGTCTACGTCGACGCCGGCGCCGGCGACGCGCACGACAAGGGCTTCATGGCGCGCATGCTCAGATGGGTCGGCGTGCAGCGCATCCAGGGCTTCTTCACGAACTCCACGCACCAGGACTGGACCAGCAGAGAGATCAGATACGCGAGCTGGCTCGTGAAGAAGCTCGGCGGCACGCCGCACTACGTGATCAACACCGCCGCCAACGGCCGCGGGCCGCTGATCCCCAGAAGCCGTGTGCGCTTCGGCAACTCGTTCCGCTGCAACGCCCCCGGCCGCGGGCTCGGCCCGAGACCGACCGCCGACGTGCCGCCGCGCTACCGCAACCTCGACGGCTTCTTCTGGATCGGCAACCCCGGCCGCTCGGCCGGCAGATGCGCGAGATCGGCGGATGCGCCGCCCACCGGCGCGTTCTGGCTCGACTACGCGCTCGAGCTGATCAGAAACGCCGACTTCCGCATCCGGTAGATCGCGTACCGCTTCGCCCCCGAAACCCGGGCGAAAGCTCCATGCGACCCTGCGGTGTGTTGGAGCGGGTATGGCTGGGGCCATGCGTCGCCGACCCAAGCTGGGGATCCTGCTCGCCCTGCTCGCGCTCGCCGTGGGAGCGGGCCCCGCTGCCGCGGCCGGGACGGTCAAGCTCTCCAGCGCGACCTTCAGCGTCCGCGAGGGCGACGGCGCGGCGACGATCACGGTCGAGCGCAGCGTCGCGAGCGGTCACGGCGAGGTGCGGTACGCGATCTGGCAGCACAGCGCAGTCGAGAACGCCGACTACAAGAAGGTCGGCGGCCGGCTCGACTTCGCAGACGGACAGACGCTCGCCTCCTTCGACGTCCCGATCGTCGACGACGACCTCGTCGAGGCGGACGAGACCGCGACGGTCGGGATCTACGGCGCCTACCCGCAGCAGCTCGACGCGCCCACCCGCGCGACGTTGACGATCCTCGACAACGACGTGCTCGGCGTGCGCGACGCGCTCAACCCGCTCGCGCTCGACCCGCCGCCGCCGGGCACCAATCCGCTCGAAGGCGCGGTCTTCTACACGAACCCGTCGAAGAACCTCGCCGGCACCGTCATCCGGCAGATCCGCCACCGCAAGCCGAAGGCGGCCGCGCTGCTGAGAGTGATCGCCGAGCAGCCGGAGACGAAGCGCTTCGGCGGCTTCAACGACGAGCCGGGCGCGGCCGTCGCGCAGTACCTCGACACCGCGCGGCGCGACAGCCCCGGGACCATCCCGCTGATCGCGACGTACCGGCTCAAGCACGTCGCCTGCGGCGGCTACGCCGACCCGCCGGACGAGGTCGACCGCTACAAGCGCTGGTACGAGAAGTTCGCGCAGGGGATCGGCAGCCACCGCGTCGTGCTGTTCTACGAGATCGACGCGCTGATCACGACGAAGTGCCTCTCGCGCGTCGGGCTGCAGCGGCGGGTCGACGAGGTGCGCACCGCGATCGGCGACCTCGCCGCGCTCCCCCATGCCGTCGTCTACGTCGACGCCGGCGCCGGCGACGCGCACGACGTCGGCTACATCGGGCGCCTGCTGCGTCGCGTCGGCGTCGAGCGCATCCAGGGCTTCTTCACCAACTCGACGCACGAGGACTGGACGAGCAGAGAGATCCGCTACGGCCGCGAGCTCGTTCGCCGGCTCGGGGGCAGGCCGCACTACGTGATCAACACCGCCGCGAACGGCCGCGGGCCGCTGATCCCCAGGAGCCGCGTGCGCTTCGGCAACTCGTTCCGCTGCAACGCCCCCGGGCGCGGCCTCGGCCCCAAGCCCACGGCGGTCGTCCCGCATCGCTACCGCAACCTCGACGGCTTCTTCTGGATCGGCAACCCCGGCCGCTCGGCCGGCAGATGCTCCAAGACGCCGAACCCGCCGCCGGCCGGGAAGTTCTGGGTCAAGTACGCGATCCAGCTGATCCGCAACGCGGACTACCGCATCCGGTAGCCCGCGCCGCGACCGCGCTCACCCCAGCAGCCGCGCCTTCTGCTGGGCGAACTCCTCCTCGGTCAGCACGCCCTGGTCGCGCAGCTGGCCCAGCTGACGCAGCTGCTCGATCGTGTCGGGCGTCGGCCCCGCCGGCGCGGCGGCCGCCGGCGGCGGGCTCGAGGCCGGCTGTTGTTCCAGCTGCTCCAGACGCGCCTCCTGTTCGGACTCGCGCTCCTGCGACTGCGCCCGGCGCTTGCCGGCGACGTAGGCGCCGCCGCCGACGGCGGCGGCGCGCAGCAGCGGACGACGGCGTACGAGCGGCATCGCTACTGCCCTCCGCCGTTCGCGGACTCGTCCGGCAGCGCGAGCCCGAGCGCGAGCATGATCTCCGGCGCGGCGGCGATCACGCGCGGACCGCCGACCTGCGGCGCGACCGCGCGCAGCACGCCGAGCACGTCCTCCGGCGAGGCGCCCTCGTCGACCGCGTTGCCGACCTGCCACGCGTACGACGCCGGCGGCGCGTCGAGCGCGATCAGCGCGGCGATCTTCACGAGCGCGAACGTGCGCGCGTCGAGCCCGGTGGCGGCGAGCGCCGCCTCGCGCATCCCGAGCGCCTGATCCAGCATTCGCATGTCGCCCGCCGAGATGCCGGCGAGCGTCTCCTGCGTGTCCGGCGCCACCGATGACATGAGCTTCCTTTCGTCGTTCGACGTATGCCTGTCACCAGTCTCGAAGGCGCGGCCGCCGCCGGCATCACCCGGAGCGGATGACGCCCCGCGCGTCACGCGCTGCTCGCGCGCGCCGGCCACGGCACGCGCCCGCCCACGCTCGTCCCGTGCCCCGACCTCGACCGAACCGTCAGCTCGCCGCCGTCGTCCTGGATGCGCTCGCGCATGTGCGCGAGCCCGCCGTCCCGGCGCCGCCGCCGCGTCGCGGGGAAGCCCGCACCGTCGTCGACGACCTCGAACGCCAGCGCTCCCGCGCCATAGGCGAGCCGCACCGTCACGCGGGCGTCGCGACCTGCGTGCTTGGCCGCGTTCTGCAGCGCCTCGAGGCAGCAGAAGTAGACGGCCGACTCGTGCTCCGGCGTGCTGCGCGGGACGAGGCCGAGGACGCGCACCGGCAGCACGACGTGGTCGCCCTCCGCCGCGAGCGCAGCCGCGAGGCCGCGCGTCGCCAGCAGCGGCGGATAGACGCCGTGCGCGATCGTGCGCACGCCGTCGAGCGCCGCCTGCGCCTCCGTGCCGACCTCCATCAGGAGGCGATGCAGGTCCGGGTCGAGCTCGGCGGCGCGCTCGGCCGCGAGCCCGAGCTTGAGCCGCATCGAGACGAGCAGCGTCTGCGCGCCATCATGCAGGTCTCGCTCGATCCGTCGACGCTCCGCGGCTGCCGCGGGCGAAGGCGGTGGGACGCTGTCTGGGCGGCTGTCGAGTGCGCTCATCGGGTCTCCTCCGCTCCCCGATTGCCCTGCCGATCCTCCCAGGTTGGAGTCGCGCACCCATCCGGGTAAACCCCGTACTCCGTATTGAGGGATACCGCGGGACCGGGAGCGGAGACGATCACCCAACTGGACGACGCGTCCAACGGCGCCCGTGCCGGCGCACCGATTCGGGTGGCGCTGGCCGACGACAGCCTGCTCGTGCGCGAGGCGCTCGAGCGCATCCTCGAGCGCGAACCCGCGGTCGAGCTCGTCGCCAGCTGCGCCGACGCGGCCGCCCTCTTCGCCGCCGTCGAGCGCGAGCGACCCGCCGTCGTGATCACCGACGTGCGCATGCCGCCGCGCTTCGAGGACGAGGGCATCGCGCTCGCGCGCCAACTGCGCCGCTCGCATCCACGCGTCGGCGTCGTGGTGCTGAGCCAGTACGCCGACCCGCGGCTCGGACTCACGCTGCTGGAGGACGGCTCGGACGGCCGCGCCTACCTGCTGAAGGAGCGCGTGCACGATCGCCGGCAGCTGATCGCCGCGATCGAGACGGTCGCGCACGGCGGCTCGCTGATGGACGCGCGCGTCGTCGAGACGATGATCGCGCAGCGCCGCCGCGACGCGAGCTCGCCGCTCGCCGAACTGTCCCCGCGCGAGCTGGAGATCCTCGGCGAGATCGCGCAGGGCAAGAGCAACGCGCGCATCGCCGAGGAGCTCGTGCTGACGAAGCGCGCCGTCGAGAAGCACATCAACGCGATCTTCCTCAAGCTCGGCCTCAGCCACGCGGAGGACGTCAGCCGCCGCGTGAAGGCGGCCCTGATCTACCTCGCCGAGCAGAGCGAGTGACGTGCGCGCCCCCCTGTGGGCGTGGTGGGCGCACCCTTGAGCCATCGGCGGTCGCGGTGCCACGGTGGTCGCCTCACAGCCCGCCATCGCTAGGAGGTCCGCATGTCCGTCCACTCGGGGTCGACCCCCACTTACCAGGCCGGCGACAGCGCCCGCGCATCGTCAGCGAGCCGCTCCGACCTCGACACCGGCTACGGCTGGGTCATCTTCGCCGGGACGATGCTGATGATCGTCGGAGTCCTGAACGTGATCTATGGGATCGCCGCGATCGACGACGCGAACTTCTACGTCAACGGCGCCAACTACGTCATCAGCGACCTCAACACATGGGGCTGGGTCGTGCTGCTGACCGGCGCGGCGCAGTTCCTCTGCGCCTTCGGCGTATGGGCGCGCAACACGTTCGCCACCTGGCTCGGCATCGCGTTCGCCTGCCTCAACGCGATCGGCGTGCTGCTGATGCTGCCGGCGTACCCGTTCCTGTCGCTCGCGCTGTTCGCCGTCGACGTGCTGGTGGTCTACGGGCTGGCCGTGCACGGCGGTCGCCAGGAGGCCTGACGTGCCGTCGCCCCCGCAGCGCCTGCCGCGGGGGCGACGCTATGCCGTGCGCACGCTGCTGGTGCTCGGCACGATCGTCGCGATCCTCTCGATCGTCTCGGTGTGGGCGAACCGCCAGCTGCTGAACGCCGACAACTGGGCCGACACGAGCACGGAGCTGCTCGCCGACCAGGCGATCCGCACGCAGGTCGCCGGCTACCTCGTCGACGAGGTGTACGCCAACGTGAACGTCAGCGCCGAGCTCGCGAACGCGCTGCCGGCGCGCTTGAAGCCGCTCGCCGGGCCGGCCGCCGGCGGGCTGCGCAACGCCGCCGAGAACGTGACCGAGAGAGCGCTGGGGCGCCCGCGCGTCCAGCAGGCGTGGCGGGCGGCCAACCAGCTCGCGGCGGAGCGCTTCATCGCGATCGCCGAAGGCACGTCGCAGTTCGTCACGATCTCCGGGCAGACGGTCTACCTCGACCTGCGCGCCCTGCTGCTCGACCTCGTCCAGCGGCTCGGGCTCTCGGGCAGACTGGTCGGCAGAATCCCGCCGGGCGCGGGCAGAATCGCAATCGTCAACAGCAGACAGGCGTCCGCCGTGCAGGATGCCGCCTCGGCCCTGCGCGGGCTCGCCGTGGTGCTGCCGGTGGCGGCCTTCCTGCTGCTGGCCGGCGCGGTCGCAGCCGCGCGCGGCCGCCGGCGGGAGACGCTGCGCGCCGTCGGCTGGTGCCTGATCGTCGCCGGCGTCGTCGTGCTGGTCGCGCGCACGGTCGCCGGCAACCGCGTGGTCGACAGCCTCGCGAGAACCGAGGCGGTCGTCCCGGCGGCACAGGCGACATGGTCGATCGGCACGAGCATGCTGAAGGACATCGCCTGGGCGATGATCTTCGGCGCGATCCCGATCGTCGCCGCCGCATGGCTCGCCGGCGCGACGCGTCCGGCGGTCGGGTTGCGCCGCGGGATGGCGCCGTGGCTGCGCGAGGAGCCGGCGGTCGCCTACGCCGTCGCGGGCCTGCTCGTGCTGCTCGTGATCGCATGGGGGCCGATCCCGGCGACGCGGATGGCGATCCCGGTGCTCGTGGCGATCGGACTCACGGCACTCGGCGTGGCGGCGCTGCGCGTACAGACCGCACGCGAGTTCCCGCAGGCGACCGTGGCGCAGGCGCACGGCGAGTGGCAGGCGCGCTTGCACCGCGCTCGCGCGAGCGTCGCCGGCGTGCTGCACCGACCTCGGCCGACGTCCGCGGACGGCACGAGCAACGGCGCGACCGCGCCGGCGCCCGCGCGCGGCGACGGCGCCCCGCCGGCCGGCGCGGCGGCTGAGCGCATCGCGCTGCTCGAGCGCCTCGGCTCGCTGCACGACCGCGGCCTGCTCAGCGACGAGGAGCTCGCCGCCGAGAAGGCCGCGCTGCCGCGCTGATGGACGCCGACTAGAGGGTTCCGTCCGCAGCAAGCGCCGCCAGCAGCGAGACGGCGGCGGTCGTCGCGAACAGCGGCCAGGCAGCGCCGGCGAACACGGAGGCGTGCTCCTCGGTGCGACCGAGCTCCGGACCGAACGTCTCGCCGGAGAGCAGCGGCGCGGCGCTGGCGCCGATCATCGCCGCTCCGGCCGCGCCGAGACCGAGCGCGATCCACATCAGCGCGGCTGCGTCGCCGCCCCCGATCGTGAAGAAGACGCTGAGCACGAGCCCCGCAAGGCCGAGCGGCGGCACGACGCCCAGCAAGGGCGCCGCGAACGCACCGCTCCCAACCGGCAGCGCCATGGCGGCCGTGAGTGCCCATACCACCAGCGCGAGCCATTCCATGGAGACCTCCTCGATCGGGTGCACCGACGCTATGTCGATCCATCCGTATGGGCATCGCCTGCAGTGGGTGATGCGCTCGCGGTCTCGTGCGCGCCTCCCCACGGCGAGGTGTGCGCGCCCTTGCCGGCGTTGCCTGCGAGCGCGACCGTCGGAGACGGCGTCATGGACGCGATCGCACCGACCCCACCCGCGAGCTCGCCGAGCGGCGCTGCCGCCGGCCAAGGCGTCGCGCGCACGCGGCTGCTGCGTCGCCTCGCCCTCACCGCCGGCGAGCGCGTCCGGGTCGTGCTGCTGCGTGCGCCGGCCGGCTACGGCAAGTCGACCGTGCTGGCGCAGTGGTCGGCCGCAGACGAGCGCGCCAGCGCGCGCGTCGACATGCGCGAGCTCGCCGCGGGCGGAGGCGTGCTGCTCGCCGACGCCGTCGCGGCGCTCGCCGAGGCGCTCGACGCGGTCGAGCCGCTCGCGCCCGGCCCGCTCGCAGCGCTGACGTCGGCCGCGAGCGTCGACCGTCCGCTGCTGCGCACGCTCGCGGGTGCGCTGGCCTCGCGGCGGACGCCGCTCCTGCTGATGCTCGACGACGCCCATCTGCTGCGGGGCCCCGATGCGGCGGTGCTGCTGGAGCTGCTGGCCGCGCGCATCCCGCCCGATTCGCTGCTGGTGCTGGCCGCGCGCGCGGAGCCGCCGCTGCCGCTCGCGCGTCTGCGCACCGACGGCCTGCTGCTCGAGCTGGGCGCGACGCAGCTGGCGCTCGACGCGCGCGAGAGCGAGCTGCTGCTGCGGCAAGCGGGGATCGCGCCCGCGCCCGCGGAGCTGGCGACACTCGTCGCCCGCACCGAGGGCTGGCCCGCCGGGCTCGTGCTCGCGGCGCGGGTGCTGCAGGAGTCGCACGCCGCGCCGACCGACTTCACCGGCGCCGACGGCGTCGTCGCCGCCTACGTGCGCGAGCAGCTGCTGAGCGGCCTCGCGCCGGCGGAGCGGGAGCTGCTGCTGCGCAGCGCTCCGCTGGAGCGCCTCTCCGGCGAGCTGTGCGACGCGGTGCTGCAGCGCCACGGCAGCGGGCTGCTGCTGCGCGAGCTCGCACACGGCAACATGGCGCTGACGCCGCTCGACCGCGCCGAGCGCGGCTTCCGGCTGCATCCGCTCGTCGCCGACGCTCTGCTGGCCGAGCTGCGGCGCACGGACATGGCGTGGGAGCGGCAGGCGCACCGGCGCGCGAGCGCGTGGCACGAGCGGCGCGGCGACGCCGGGCACGCGATCGACCATGCGATCGCCGGCGACGACGCGCCGCACGCCGCCGCGCTGATCCGCGCGACGCTGCCGGCGCAGGCGCTCGGCACCGGGCGCACGCGGCTCACGACGTGGCTCGAGACGCTGGGACGCGAGCGCGTCACCGCCACGCCCGACCTCGCGTTGGCGGCAGCGCTCGAGCGCCTGGTCGCGGGACAGGCCGCCGACGCGGCGCGGCTCGCGGCGGAGACGCCCGCGAGCGGCGGCCCGCGCGCGCCGACCGCACGCGGCGACGCGCAGCGGTGCGGTCCCGCGATCGTGCGCGCGCTGCTCGCACGCGACAGCGTCGCGCGCATGCGCGCCGACGCCGAGCAGGGTCTCGCCGACTGCGCGCGTCCTGGATGGCGTGCGCTGGCGGCGCTCGCGCTCGGCGTCGCCGATCTGCTCGCGGGTCGTGAGGCGGCGGCACAGGAGCGCTTCGAGGACGGCGCGTGGCAGGCCGGCTCGCTTGCGCTCGTGCAGGCGCTCTGCCTGGCCCAGCTCACGCTGCTCGCGCTCGACCGCGAGGACGTTCAGCGCGCGGTCGTGACCGCGCGCCAAGCGCACGCGACGCTCGAGCAGGCGCAGCTGGGCTCGGCGCCGTGGTCGGCTCCGGTCGCCGCGATCGGCGCCTTCGCCGAGGCGAGCGGCGGGTCGCTGGAGCAGGCGCGCATGCAGCTCGTCCACGTCTCGAAGGTGCTGGGACCGGGCATGCAGCTGCCTGCCTGGCTGGAGCTCGAGCTGCGGTACGCGCTCGCCCGCGCACGGCTTCAGCTGGCTGACGCACCCGCGGCGCGCGGCGAGCTGACGCGCATGTCGCGCGTGCTGCGCGCGCTGCCGGACGCCGTCGCGGCGCGCGCGTGGATCGAAGACGCGTGGGCGCGCGCGGACGCGTTCGCCGCCAGCTCGGTGCGCGGACCGGCGCGCCTCACGCTCGCGGAGCTGCGCGTGCTGCGGCTGCTGCCGAGCCATCTGTCGCTGCGCGAGATCGCGGCGCGCCTGCACGTCTCAGCGAACACGGTGAAGACGCAGGCGCAGGCGGTCTACCGCAAGCTCGACGTCTCCTCGCGCTCGGAGGCTGTGGCGCGTGCGCGCGAGGTCGGGCTCGTCGACGGGCGCTGACCGCGTTCCTGCACGCGGATCGCCGTGGCTCGCAAGGACGCAGGGAGCGTGGCCTGCTCAGGCAGGCGAGCGACCGAGGACGCTGCGAGGCGCGGCGAGGCGCTGCAGGATCCGTTCGGCGACCTTCGCGCCGGTAAAGCCGACCTCCTCGTGCAGCAGCGCGGGCGCGCCGTGCGTCACGAAGCGGTCCGGCAGGCCCACGCGCAGGATCCGCGACGGCAGCCCCGCGTCCGAGAGCGCCTCCCACACGGCCGAGCCGAAGCCGCCGGCGAGCACGCCCTCCTCGACCGTCACGAGCAGCTCGTGCTCGGCCATCAGCTGCGCGACGAGGCCGGCGTCGAGCGGCTTGGCGAAGCGCGCGTCGGCGACCGTCGCCTCGACGCCGTGCTCGCGCAGCAGCTCGGCGGCCTCCAGCGCCTTGCCGACGCCGCTGCCATAGCCGAGCAGCGCGACCTTGCCGCCCTCGCCGGCGTGCAGGATCTCGCCGCTGCCGATCGGCAGCGCGAGCGGGGCCTGCGGCAGCTCGACGCCGACCGCCTCGCCGCGCGGGTAGCGCAGCGCGATCGGGCCGTCGTGGAGGAGCGCGGTGCGCAGCATGTGCACGAGCATCGCCTCGTCGCGCGGCGCCATCAGGACGATGTTCGGCAGCGGACGCAGGTAGGCGATGTCGAAGGCGCCGTGATGCGTCGGTCCGTCGTCGCCGACGAGGCCGGCGCGGTCCATCGCCAGCACGACGTTGAGCCGCTGCAGGCAGACGTCGTGGACGATCTGGTCGAACGCGCGCTGCAGGAACGTCGAGTAGATCGCGGCGACCGGCTTCGCGCCCTGCAGCGCGAGGCCGCTCGCGAACAGCAGCGCCTGCTGCTCGGCGATGCCGACGTCGAAGTAGCGGTCCGGCAGCGCCTTCTGCAGGATGTCGAGCCCCGTGCCGGTGTTCATCGCCGCGGTGATCCCGACGATCCGCTCGTCGCGCTCGCACTCGCGCACGAGCGCGTCCCCGAACACCGTCGTGTACTGCGGCGGCTTCGGCGCCGCGGCCGGGGCGCCCGGCACCGGCTTCGCGGCGACCGCCGGCGCGCCGTTGGCGATCGACTTCGGCTTGGCGGCGTGCCACTTCTCCATCCCCTCCAGGCCGCCGTCCTCGGCCGGCGCGAAGCCCTTGCCCTTGACGGTCGCGATGTGCACGACGACCGGGCGGTCGGCGGCGAGCGCTTCGCGCAGCGCCTCGCGCAGCTGCGGCACGTCGTGGCCGTCGACGACGCCCATGTAGGCCCAGTCGAGCTCCTCCCAGAAGAGGCCCGGCGCCCAGAACGCCTTGATCGACTCCTTCAGCTGCGGGCCGAGCCGCTCGAAGCGCGCGCCGATGCCGCCGGGCAGCTTCGTCAGGCCGCCCTCGACGCCCTCGCGCGCATGCCACCACTTCGGGTTCAGGCGGATGCGGTTGAAGTAGCGCGACAGCGCTCCGACGTTCGGCGCGATCGACATGCCGTTGTCGTTGAGCACGACGACGATCGGCGTGCCGAGGCCGCCCGCCTGGTGGACCGCCTCGAACGCGACGCCGCCGGTCATCGCGCCGTCGCCGATGACCGCGACGACCTTGCCGTCGGGGCCGTTGCCGTGACGCATCGCCTCCTTGAGGCCGACCGCGTAGCCGATCGAGGTCGACGCGTGGCCCGCGCCCATGACGTCGTGCTCGGACTCGTCGATCGAGCAGAACGGCGTGAGGCCTCTGTACTTGCGAATCGTCGACAGCTCGTCGCGGCGGCCGGTGAGGACCTTGTGCGGGTACGCCTGATGGCCGACGTCCCACAGGATCTTGTCGGTCGGCGAGTCGAGCAGCGAATGCAGCGCGACCGCCAGCTCGCAGGTGCCGAGGTTGGCGCCGAAGTGGCCGCCGATCTCGCCGACGGTGTCGATGATGTGCTCGCGCACCTCCTGCGCGAGCTGCTGCAACTGCTCGTCGGAGAGCCCGTGCAGGTCCTGCGGGCGCTCGATGCGGGAAAGGATCTGGTCCATGCTCATGAGCTCCGGGTGGCGATGAAGTCGGTGATCTGCTCCAGCTCGACCGCACCCCCGGGGGCGGCCTGAGCCAGCGCCGCCCGCGCATTGCGATGTGACTCCGCCGCCAGCTCTCGTGCCCGTTCCAGCCCGTACGCACTCACGTACGTGCGCTTCCCGAGCCGTTCGTCGCTGCCCTGGGGCTTTCCGAGCCGCTCGTCGCTGCCGGTGACGTCGAGTATGTCGTCGACGATCTGGAACAAGACGCCAAGCTCGTTGGCGAAGCCGTTGAACGCTTTGATTCTGGCAGGTTCGCCGACGGCCACGAGGCGAAGCGGGCACAGCACCGATGCCGCGATCAGCTTGCCCGTCTTCAGGGTGTGGACGAGCCGCAGGCCGTCGGCCCCGGCGGGTCCGCGCTCGGTCACGTCGAGGTACTGGCCGCCGACCATCCCGTTGACGCCGGTGGCGGCGGCGAGCTCGCCGACCGCCAGGAGGATCGCCGCCGGATCGCCCTGCTGGTGCGTCAGCACGTGCCGGAACGCCTCGGCGTAGAGCCCGTCGCCGGCGAGGATCGCGACGTTCTCCCCGAACGCCTTGTGACAGGTGGGGCGCCCCCGGCGCAGGTCGTCGTCGTCCATCGCCGGCAGGTCGTCGTGGATCAGCGAGTAGGTGTGGATCAGCTCGAGCGCGGCCGCGAGCGGCAGCACGTCGGCCGGGTCGCCGCCGGCGGCGCGGGCGGTCGCGAGCGCGAGCACCGGACGGATGCGCTTGCCGCCGGCGAGCAGCGAGTAGCGCATCGCCTCTTCGAGCCCGTCGGCGCCCTCGGCATCGGGCTCCGCGAAGCGCAGCGCGCCGAGATAGTCCTCGACCTGCCGGCGCAGGTCCTCCGGGTAGGCCGCGCTCATCGCGCGTCGTCGGCCGCGGTGCGCGTACGCCGGTCGAGCTCGGCGGCCGCGTCGCCGGCCAGGCGCGCGCACTCCTCCACGAGGCGCGCGGCCTCCTGCGGTTCGAGCTCGCCGGCGCGCAGCTGCGCCGCCGTCTGCTCGAGCTGCTCGGTGAGGTGCTGGAGGGGGTCGATGCCGCTCATCGCGCCGGCTCCCGTTCGCGCAGCACCGCGGCGAGGATCCCGTTCACGAATCCCGGCGCCTCGGCCCCGCAGTAGGCCTTCGCGGTCTCGACCGCCTCGTCGATCGCGCCCTCCGGCGGAATCGGCTGCTCGCCCGGGACGGCGTCCGGGTGCAGCATCTCCAGCAGCGCGACGCGCAGGATGCTGCGCTCCAGCGGCGCGATGCGGTCGAGCGTCCAGCCCTGCGCGTGATCCGCGATCAGCGCGTCGAGCTCGGGCTGGCGCTGCAGCGCGGCGTGCGCGAGCGCGCGCGTGAAGGGCGCGGGGTCGCGCGGGAGCGTGTCGTCGAGCGGTCGTCCGGTGAGGTCGTGCTGGTAGAGCGCGAACACGGCTCTGCGGCGCTGGTCGCTGCGGCGGGCCACTGAGTCGCCGTACCCGACCCCTACGCCCGCGAGACGTAGTCGCCGGTGCGGGTGTCGACGCGCACCTTGTCGCCGATGTTCACGAACAGCGGGACCTGGACGGTGGCGCCGGTCTCGAGCGTCGCCGGCTTCGTGCCGCCGCCGGAGGCGGTGTCGCCGCGCAGCCCGGGCTCGGTCTGCGCGACCTCCAGGTCGACCGCGCTCGGCAGCTGGAGGTCGGACGGCTGGCCGTCGATCGACAGCAGCTCGACCTCGTCGTTGGGCCGCGTCCACTTGAGCGCGTCGGCGAGCGTGGGCTCGGGGATGGCGATCTGCTCGAACGACTCGGAGTCCATGAAGTGCGCGTCGGAGCCGTCGCTGTAGAGGAACTGCATCTTGCGGACCTCGGTGCGGACGGGGCGGAACTTCTCGCCGGCGCGGAAGGTGCGGTCGATCACCGCGCCGTCGCTCGCCCGGCGCAGCTTCGTGCGCACGAACGCCCCGCCCTTGCCGGGCTTGACGTGCTGGAACTCGAGGATCTTGAAGATCGTCCCCTCGACGTCGATGTGGTTGCCGTTCTTGAATTGGTTCGTAGATATCGTACGAATCAGTCCCTTTTGCAGGTAAAAAGTCGATGTGTCCGCTGACGCCTGAGCCGGAGTCTACTTCGCGCGACCGAATGACCTCACGCTGGCAGCGCGACGAGTCGACCGTCGGCATGAGCGGCTGCGGCGAGTCCCTTATCGAGCGTGATCAGTCTCACGTCGAGACGGCGCGCGAGCGCCAGATAGGCGGCATCGTAGGCCGTCAGTCCAGCGCGCAGGTCCCACACCAGATCGACCATCTCGATCACCGGGTAGCGCACTGCGCGCAGGTCTTCCAATGCTGCGAGGGCGATCATGGATCGGCGCTCGCTCAGCTCTTTGCGAATCGAGTAGCGACGCAGCACCGAAAGCACCTCCACGTGGAAATGCTCGGGAACGTGCAACTCGGGATGCGGCGCGAGCGCCGCCCGAACAGCCTCCGCCTGTGGACGCGCCAGCAGCAGCTCGGCAACGGCGCTCGCGTCGGCGACGATCACGCGGCGTGGCGACCGCGCTCAGCCGCGAGCGCCTCGGCCGGCGACTCGCTGACCTCAACCGGCTCCCACGTCGCGGTGCGCTCGAGCCACTCGTGCATCGTCGGACGCACCGACAAAGAGCGCAACTCACCAAGCAGGAAGTCAGAGAGCGTCATGCCAGATCGTGCGGCACGCGCCTTGAGGTCGCGATGCAGTTCGTCGGGGACATTGCGGATCTGAATCATGGAAGCCATAAGCTGATGATCGCATGTGAATCGCATGTCGGCAAGGCAGCCGGCTCCGAAACACCGCACCGTCAATCGGCGCACTGGGAATCGGCAGTTGACATCTTCCCTGCGGTGTTGGTGAGGCTGCGACGTGCCGTTTGGTCGGTTCCGTGCGCCGCCGTCCTGCTCGCGCTTGTCACAGCGGCCGGCGACGCGAGCACGCGGCCACGACCGGAAGGCGGCGGCCCACTGCGGCGCCTTGTCGTCGCGCCGCAGGGAATCGAGGCGACTGCGTATGCCGGCGAGACGCGCCTGTATGTGAGCGGCAAGATCCTCTGGCGCCTCACGCCCGAGGGCCACCCGCTGCGCGTCGCGCGCCTGCCAGGATCGGTCAACCAGATCGACGCCTCGCCGAACCTCGTCGCGGTCGTCGTGCAGCGCGGCTCCGTTCTGCGACTGCTCGCCGGCCCGTCGACTGGCCCGCTGCGCATGCTCGCGAAGTGCCGCGGACCGGCTCCCGAGCTTCCGTACACGCCGATGGCGGTCGCCGGGGACGTCGTCGCCGAGGCACTGAGCTGCCCGCGCGGCCTGCCGCGAGGCGCGCCCGCCACACGTATCCACGCAGGCGACGCCGTCCGCGTCGACCCGGCCCCGCCCGACCGACTCGTCGCCGCGGTTGCCGGGGCGCCTGGAGTCCTCGCGACCGCCAGCACCCGAGCGACAGACGAGATCGGCGATCCCGCCGCAACGATTCGCATCGAGGTCCGCTCGACCGTGACTGGTGTCCTGCTCTACGCCGTGGACGCGAGCAACGGGCCTGGTGCCGAGCCGATGCTCGCCGTCCAGCAAGACGGGACGGCCGTCTTCTGCGGAGTGCGGGACCAGCTCGCGTGGGCGTCGCCGTCCTCCCCCGAGCCGCATGCCCTCGCGGGCGTCGGCTGCACGTACTCGCACGAGGCAGCGATCGCCGATGACGTCGTGCTGCATCACTCCAATCGCAGCGAAGCGCTGCAGACGACCGCCCTGGCGACAGGCCGCACGCTCACGCTCCTCCCCGACATTGACGGGCGCCTCGATCCGCCGTTCGCATGGAACGGTCGCACGGCGCTTGTTCACGGCTATGACTGCGTGGAGGACTTCCTCGGCGAGATCGCCTCCGACGCCGCGCCCTACCGGGGCCCGGCGTGCGCCGTGCGCATCATCGACGTGCGGCGAGCGCACGGCCGTCACGTCGTCACCGTCACGCTCGCGTGCCCCCTGGGCTGCCGTGGGCAGCTGCAGCTCTCGCTCGGGACAGTCGAGCAGCACGAAGACGTCCAGATTCGCCGCCACGGCCGCTCAACCACCCGCATCCGGTTGCAGCGGGAGTCTCGCCGCGCCCTGCTTCGCTATCGCTCACTTCCGTTCACCGTGGCTGTCTCCTACGTAAACCCCCGAGCGTTCAATCGAGGGTCGACGACCACGCAATCCGGCAAGCTCCCCGGCGACGGCAGACGGCGCTATCCGCCTCCGCCGGCAGGCGACTGACCCCGACGATGATCATCTTCCTCACAACCAGAACTGGTTGGTGGAGATCACGGCGGGGATTCTAGGGCGCCAGGGGCCAAACGTCCGTGCGCCGCGGCCCCTGCGCGGCCGCCATCACCTACACGGCAGATTTACGTCCGGCGAGTAGGGGATCGCGTAGCTCGCCGGCGTGCCGCTTCGCGTCACCCATTCCGCGGTGTTCGGGCGAGCGTCGGCGGGACGGCGCGCGACGGAGGCCTTCCACATGTTGTCGGCGACCGTGACGCGGGTCACGTCGCCGTTCCGCGCAGTCAGTCTGACCTCGTCGATCCCGTCGGGGGCGAGCCCGTACACCAGCACTTCGTCCTCCGACAGGTCGAACGCGCACTCGTCGCTGCCGAGCGTCCCGCGCACGGCGGCGATCGAGGCGGGCAGACAGCTCCCCGACCCGGTCCCGTCGACGAAGCAGAGCATGTCCGCTCTTCCGGGCACCGCGTAGTACCGATGGCGAGGATCCGGCGCGTCGACGAGGATCCGTGCGAGATCCGGGTTGGCGCCGATCGGCCTCATGCGGCGCGCGAGATCCGCGTCGAGTCTGTCGGCGCTCGACGCCGGGCGCCGAAAGACCGCGAAGGAGTCGCGCACCTCGGCCGAGACGTCGCTCGGCAGGGTGGCGACGGTCTGCGGCGGCGTGACCTCCGTGCCCGTCGCGCTGTTCGCGTCCCCGCCCGACATGGCCGTCACGGCGACGGCGGTGCCAGCGCCGAGCACCAGCACGGCGACCAACAGCAGGCCGATGAATCGCAATGCTCTCAATTGCGCCATTTCGTTAATACTCCGCGTAGCCGTTCATCGGGTAGTCGTACGGGTTGTCGCCGTTTGCCGAGCCAGCGTCCATCGACACCGAGTTGTTCGGATACGGCGCCTTCCCGCCGCCGTTCGAGTACACGAACACATAGGTGCCGAAGCCGCACTTGCGCGCGTAGTAGTACAGGTGGTCGCTCGGCTTCGTGAGCTTGGCGCAGAGATTGATCGAGGGGTAGTTGTTGGCATATGCGCCGGTATATCCATAGGTATGCGTGTACGGCGAGTAGCACCAGCTATTCGGGATCACCAAGTCGCAGTTCCACGTCAGCGAGCTCGCGTGCGCCGATTGCGCGTGCGCGAGGCTCGCCATGCAGACGATCAACACGGCAAGCAGCAGCTGGATCGTCTTTTGCTTAATCGCTCCTGAGTGCTTCATTTGCGCCAGACTACTATCAATCGCCTAAATCATGCGAGGCGGCCTGCTTGCGCATACTCGTCCCGGCGCTTAACGAGCAGCCAGCCGCGGCCGGCGCGCTGGAGCGCGAAGCCGCCGCGCAGGCGCTCGCCGTGCAGGACGAAGACGGCGTGGCCGCGGTCGAGCGCCTCGGGCCAGGGGACGCGGCCGCCCTGCTCGTACGGGCCGGCATCCCATACCTGGCCGGCGTCGGTCGCGACGGCCGCGACCGCGAAGCGCTTGTCGGCCGGATCCATCGACGGGCCTTTCGGGACCGACCAGGCCCGCACGGCGCCATCGACCTCCAGCGTCAGCTCGAAGCCGCGCGCCAGCTGGCGCACGACGAACCCTCCCGCCGGCACGCCGCGGACCGCGAACTGCTCGTGGCCCTCGACCTTCACCCGCTCGACCGCGACGTCCTCGACGTGCGCGCCTCGCGGCCCCTCGCGCAGGAACGCCTCCAGCTCCCGCACTGCCTCCGCCGTTCCCTCAGCGTGCACCAAGAGCTCGCCGTCGTCGCCGTTGCGCACCCAGCCCATCACGCCAAGCCCGCGCGCCCGCCGTACGGTCGCGTCGCGGAAGCCGACCCCTTGCACGTGTCCGCGCACCACCGCCCGGACCGCCTGCGCCGCGCTCATGCCGACAGTCTCCCCGACAACGAAGGAGGGCGGTCGCCTGGACCGCCCTCCCGATGCGCAATCTGCAAGCTGCTCGTACCGTCATCATGCCCGCCTGCGCCGGGAACGCAATCCGGCGCAACCGCCCGAAACCGGCCGTAGTTCTCCGCGCTCCTCCTGCGGGATCGCCGCCCCAGCAAGAAGACCACTTTTTGGCGTGCCGCCGTTGAGTGGTCAAGACAACTAGCCTGCACAGCGCTGTGCACGCACTCCCCCGGCTTTGGCGCGAAACGGATTTCCGCTGGCTCTTCCTCAGCCAGACGATCTCGACCACGGGCGACCGCATCGTCCTGGTCGCGCTCGCCCTGCTCGTCACCGAGCGGACCGGCTCGACGGCCGACCTCGGCATCGTCGTCGCGGCGCAGACGGCGGCGCTCGTCACGTTCCTGCTGGTCGGCGGCGTGTGGGCCGACCGCCTCCCCCGCCACCGCATCATGGTCTCGACCGATCTGATCCGCGCGGTGCTGCACACGCTGCTCGCGGTCCTGATCTTCACCGACCGGCTGGAGATCTGGCAGCTCGTCGCGATCGAGGTCTGCTTCGGCGCCGCCGAGGCGTTCTTCCGGCCCGCCTACAGCGGCCTCGTGCCCCAGACGGTTCCCGAGCACCTGATCCAGGAAGCGAACGCCGCCAACGGGCTCACCCAGACGCTCGCCGAGTTCGCCGGGCCGGCGCTGGCGACCGTGCTCGTGCTGACGCTCGGCACCGGCGCCGCGTTCGCGATCGACGCCGCCTCGTTCGTCGTCAGCGCCGCGCTGCTCGCGCTCGTGCGCCCGCGCCCGCGCGGCGAGCGCCCGAGACGCACCTCGCTGCTGGACGAGCTGCGCGACGGCTGGCGCGAGGTGCGGGCGCGCACGTGGGTGTGGGTCACGATCGCCGTCTTCGCGATCCATCTGGTCCTCGGCTTCGCGCCCTATGTCGTGCTCGGCCCGACCGTGGCCGCGGACCGCTACGGCGATCCGGCGCTGTGGGGCTGGGTCGCCGCCAGCGTCGGGCTCGGGACCGCGGCCGGCGCGCTCACCGCGCTGCGCTGGAGGCCGTGCTTCCCGCTGCGCACCGGCATCCTGCTGACCGTTCCGTTCGGCCTGGTGCTGCTGGCGTTCTCGCTCGGCGTGCCGCTGGCGGTCGTGCTGCCGTGCGCGGTCGCGGCGGGCGTCGGGCTCGCGCTGTTCGGCGTCTGGTGGGAGACGGCGCTCGCACAGCGGATTCCGCCCGAAGCGCTCTCCCGCGTCGCCTCCTACGACTGGATGGGCTCGTTCGCGCTGCTGCCGCCCGGCCTCGTGCTGATCGGCGTGATCGCGGAATCGGCGGGCGCCACGACCGTGATGGGCGTCGCCGGCGCAAGCGCGTCCCTGCTCGTCCTGATCGCGCTGCTGCCGTACGAGACGCGCGGATTGCAGCGCTTGGCCGACGCGCCGACGCCGCCGCTGCACTCCGGCGTGACGCCCGGCACCAGCGGCGACGCGCTGCCCTAGCTAGATCCGCTGCAGCTGCTTCGGCAGCGTGTTGAGGCGCTCGCAGCCGTCGTCGGTCACGAGCACGAGGTCCTCGATCCGCACGCCGAGCTCGCCCGGCAGGTAGACGCCGGGCTCGACCGTGACGACATGGTTCGCCGCGAGCGTCGCGTCCGAGCTTCTCGACAAGCGCGGCGCCTCGTGGATCTCCAGTCCGACGCCGTGTCCGAGGCCGTGGCCGAAGCGCTCGCCGAAGCCGGCCGCCGCGATCGGCTCGCGCGCGGCGGCGTCGGCGTCGCGGCCGCTCACACCCGCTCGCACGGCGTCGAGACCCGCCAGCTGGGCGTGCAGCACGAGCTCGTAGACCTCGACGGCCCGCTCGCCCGGCTCGCCGACCGCGTAGGTGCGCGTGCAGTCCGAGCAGTAGCCGTCGAGCTGCGCGCCCCAGTCGATCGTGACGAGGCAGTCGCGCCGGATCTCGACGTCGCGCGGAACCGCGTGCGGCAGCGCGCCATGGGTGCCGGCGGCGACGATCGTGTCGAAGCTCGGACGCTCGGCGCCGAGCCGGCGCATCTCCTGTTCGAGCGCGAGCGCAACGCCGCGCTCGCTGCGACCGGCGAGACCGTCCTCGAGCGTGCGCCGCAGCGCCGCGTCGGCCAGCTCGGCGGCGGCGCGGATGCGCGCCACCTCCTCGGCGTCCTTGCGCTCGCGCAGGCGCTCGACGATGCCGCCCGCCGGCACCAGCTCGACGCTGTCCGGCAGCGCCTCGCGCAGGCGGTCGAACGTGCGCACCGCCATGTGCTGGTCCTCGATCCCGAGCCGGACGTCGCCGTCGGGCAGCGCCGCGATCGCGTCGTCGAGCAGGTCCTGCTCCCCGATCCGCTGCTCGAAGCCGTGCACCTGCTGCGCGGCCTGCGTGACGTAGCGGAAGTCCGTCACGAAGCAGCGCAGCTCGTGCGCGCCGACGAGCGCGACGCCGTTGCTGCCGGTGTAGCCCGTCAGGTACCGCACGTTGACGAGGTTCGCGACGAGCAGCGCGTCGAGCTCGCGCTCGTCGAGCAGTGCCGCGAGGCGGTCGGCGCGGGCGCTCACGCCGCGAGCTCCTCGCGCAGCCGTGCGAGCGCGTCGCGGTAGCCGTCCGGACCCCGTCCTGCGACGGTCGCGACGCAGAGCTCGCGGATCACGGAGACGCGGCGGAACTCCTCCCGCGCCTCGATGTCCGACAGGTGCACCTCGACCGCCGGCAGGCCCGCGATCTCGAGCGCGTCGCGGATCGCCCACGAGTAGTGCGTCCATGCGCCGGGGTTGAGGATCAGCCCGTCGACGGTGTCCTCGAGGCGGTGCAGCTCTTCGACGAACGCGCCCTCGTGGTTGGTCTGGAAGAACTGCACGTTCAGGCCCAGCTCGTCGGCGAAGCCGGAGACGCGCGTCTCGAGCTGCATCAGCGTGAGCGTCCCGTAGTGGCCGGCCGGTCGCCGGCCGAGCTGATCGAGGTTGACGCCGTGCATGACGGCGATGCGGTTCCTCACGAGGTCAGCTCCCGCACGGCGGCGCGCACCTCGCCGTCGTCGACCTGGCAGCCGGGCCGCGCCGCGCCGGGCGCGTCGAGCAGCACGAACGGCACCGCCTCGCCGCTGCGGCGCTTCTTGTCGCGCGCGGTCGCGACGAGGATCGCGTCCGGGTCGATGCCCTCGTCGAGCTGCGTCGGCAGCCCGCGCGCGGCCAGCAGCGCCGCCACCTCCGCGCGCAGCGCGTCCTGGCCGGACAGCCGCAGCGCCGCCAGCAGCCCCAGCCCGACCGCCTCGCCGTGGCGGTAGCGCGCGTAGCCGGTGACCGTCTCGATCGCGTGGCCGACGGTGTGGCCGAGGTTCAGCACCTGCCGCAGCCCCGCGTCGCGCTCGTCCATCGCGACGACGGCGAGCTTCGTGCGCGCGCACGCGAAGATCACGTCGGCGTCGGGGTCCTCGCCGGCGCGCACGCGCTCCCACAGGTCCCCGCCGGCGATCAGCGCGGTCTTCAGCACCTCGGCGTAGCCTGCCGCGGCCTCCTCGGGCGGCAGCGTCTCCAGCGTCTCGACGTCGGCGACCACCGACGACGGCTGGTGGTAGGCGCCGACGTAGTTCTTGCCGTTCGGCAGGTCCACGCCGGTCTTGCCGCCGTAGGCGGAGTCGACCTGCGCGACGAGCGTCGTCGGCACCTGCACGAACGGCACGCCGCGCTGGTAGGTCGCCGCGACGAAGCCCGCCAGGTCGCCGACGACGCCGCCGCCGAGCGCGACGAGGTGGTCGCTCTGCGTCATGCCGCGGTCGGCCAGCTCGGTCCACACGCGTTCGGCGGTGCTGAGCGACTTGTGCTGCTCGCCGGACGGAAACTCGATGCGGGCGGCAAGCGCGCCGAGGCGCTCGGCGTAGCGCGGCCCGACCTGGTCGTCGGTCACCAGGAACCCTTGCCCGGGAACCGGCGAGAGCCCGGCGCCGAGCAGTCCGCGGCCGACGAACACGGGGTAGTCGCCGGACGCGGACGTCGCCCACAGCAGACGCGTCCCGACCGGCGCCGAGCCGAGCGCGAGGATCGACGGCAGCGCGTCGTCGACGCGGTCGCGCCGGTCGGCCGGCAGCACGACGTCGGCGGCGGCCATGTAGAGCGGGCGGCGGCGCAGGTAGAGGTCGCGGAACTCCTGCGGGTCGCGCGCGAGCGGGCGGCCGCGGCCGGCCGCGCGCTCCCATGCGACGTTCACGTCCACGTCGAGCAGCACCGTGATGTGGCGTCTGAGCGCGTCGCGGATCCGCTCGGAGTGCAGCGCCCCGCCGCCGAGCGAGTAGACGCCGCCGTCGGCCCGCTCCAGCATCTCGCCGACGAGCTCAGCCTCGATCGCGCGGAACGCCGCCTCGCCCTGCTCGGCGAAGCAGCGGTCGATCGGCATGCCGATGTGCTCCGCGATCGCGGCGTCGGCGTCCGTGACCTCCAGGCCGAACGTTCTCGCCAGCCGGCGCGCGGCCGTCGTCTTGCCGGCCCCCATGAAGCCGACGAACACCAGCGCGCGGCCCTCGGGCGCGCGCAGCGGACCGTCCTGCGTCAGGGGCGGTGCCATCCGATCCGCTCCTCGTAGGCGCGGACGGCCTCGCGGACGTCGTCGATGTGATCGCCGCCGAACTTGCGGCGGTAGGCGTCGGCGAGCACGTAGGCGAGCATCGCCTCGCCGACGACGCCGGCGGCGGGCACGGTGCAGGAGTCGGTCCGCTCGCGCAGCGCCTCGGCCGGCTCCTTCGTGTCGATGTCGACCGAGCGCAGCGGCTTGGTGAGCGTCGGGATCGGCTTCATCGCGACTCTCACGACGAGCGGCGTGCCGGTCGTCATGCCGCCCTCCAGTCCGCCGGCGCGGTTCGTCTCGCGGTAGAAGCCGCCGTCGTCTCTGTAGAAGATCTCGTCGTGCGCCTGCGAGCCGGGCCGCTCGGCGAGCGCGAAGCCGTCGCCGATGCCGACGCCCTTCATCGCCTGTATCGACATCATCGCCATCGCGATGCGGCCGTCGAGTCGCTCCTCCCAGCTGATGTGGGAGCCGAGCCCCGGCACGAGCCCGAACGCGATCACCTCGAACGTGCCGCCCAGCGACTCGTTCGCCTTGCGCAGCACGTTGATCTCCTGCACCATCGCCGCGCTCGCGTCGGGGTCGAGGCAGCGGACTGGCGACTCGTCGACGCGGTCGAAGTCCTCGACCGTCAGCGGCCGCTCCGGCGCCGGCGCGACGACGGACGTGATGCGCGTCACGTGCGAGCGCACCTCGACGCCGACGGCCTTCAGGAACGCCTTGCAGAGCGCGCCGCCGGCGACGCGCGCGGCCGTCTCGCGGGCGCTCGCGCGCTCGAGGACGTTGCGCACGTCGTTCGTGCGGTACTTCCACGTGCCGACGAGGTCCGCATGACCGGGACGCGGGAGGTGCACCTCGGGCACCTCCGCCTCGACCGGCCACGGGTTCATGCGCTCCTCCCAGTTGGCGAAGTCTCTGTTGGGGATCTGCAGCGCGACCGGCCCGCCGAGCGTCTTGCCGTGGCGCACGCCCGCCGTCACGTCGGCGCGGTCTCGCTCGATCTTCATGCGCCCGCCGCGCCCATGGCCGAGCTGGCGGCGCGCCATGTCGCCGTTGAGCGCCTCCCGGTCGAGCTCCAGCCCAGCCGGAAGCCCCTCCACGATGCACGTGAGGCCGGGGCCGTGCGACTCGCCGGCGGTGATCAGACGGAGCGCCATGAGGCCGTACAGGTTACGTGCGCGTTCGCGCGCACGCGGCGTCGTGGCGCCGGATACCTGCTACTGGCCCGCGGGCGGGAGGTCCGTGAGGCTCCCGCCGGAGACCGCGCCCTGCGCGCGATGCTGACGCACGCGCTTGGAGGCCCACGGCGCGATGTGCAGCACGCCGCTGCTCGCCACGTAGTGGAACGGCAGGCGCGGCCGCGGCGCGACGCTGTCGAACGAGCTGTGGACCGACCCGCCGAGCAGCAGCCGACCGCGGCGCGAGACGCGCGCGTAGGCCTGCCGGGCGACCGCCTGCGAGGTCGTCTCGTGCAGGACGACTCTGTCGAGGTCGAGCTCGTACTGCTCGACCGTGCCGTCGGCCTGCGTGTAGTCGAGCAGCGCCACGTCGCCCTCGCGCAGCTCGATCGCCTCGCAGTCCTTGCGCGAGGGGACGCACTGGTCGACGCCCTGCACGTGCACGTCGGTCGAGACCAGGAAGACAGCCGTCGCGTGGTCTCTGCGCATGCCGAGGAAGACGACGATCGGGTGGTTCGCGTTCGGCAGCGGCGTCAGCCGCGGCACGTCCTCGATCGCGCGCAGCGTGTGCCCGGCATGACCGAAGTGCACGTCGACCGAGGCGTACACGTAGATGGGGGCCGGCGGGCTCGGCGGCGTCTGCCCGCCCGAGCCGCCGGACCCGCCCGTGCCGCCGCCGCTCGGCGCCGGCGTGGCCGTGCCGGCGGCTCCTGCCGAGGTGGCGACGCTGCTCGCGGCAACCGGGTCGACGTGCTGCTGGCGGAACGGGTCCTTCGCGTGCCCGCGCAGCGGCGCGGCCGGCTCCTCCGCCTGCGCGACGCTCACGACCGGCTCGCCGCCGGGCGGGGTGTCGCCCGGCTTGCGTGCGGCCGACGCGATCGCGGCGGGCGCCTCGCTCGGCGTCGTCGCCGCGGGAGCTCCCGCGTCGGTCGGCGCATCGGACTTCGACAGCAGCAGCGGAACCGCCACGAGAGCGAGCACGAGCAGCAGCGCGACCGGCCACAAGCGCCGCTCGACGAGCTCGTTCAGAAGGTTGCGCAGCGGTCTCATCTCACCACCGGGGTCGCGGTTGCCACGCCCATCGGGCCGTTCGGCACGGAAGTGTCGGACCCGGCCGCGGGCGTCGTGCCGGCCGGGGCGGCCGCGCTCGCGCCGTTCGTCAAGCCCTGGCTCGCCGGCAGCAGGTAGGCCGTCGCCGACACGTTCGCCTGAATCTGCGGGAAGCCCTTCGGGCCGGCCGTCAGCGCAATCCCGTCGATCGTCATGAAGCGTCCGCTCACGAGCATGCGGCGGTTCCCGACCACCAGGAAATGCTCGAGGCGGCCGACGAAGTCCGACAGGCGGAAGAAGGAGCCCGTGAAGGCGAACGTGAACGGCATCGTGGGGAACCCGGCCGAACCGACCGCCGCACCGGGCGGAAGCGTCGCCGTGGTCACCTGGGTGGGGTCGGCCGGCGCGGCGGTGGGCGGCGGGGCCGCGGCGCCGGAGCCGCCGCCGACTCTCAGCTCGCGGAAGTCGATGTGCGTCGCCGTGGCCGCCCGCTGCACCTGCAGCAGCAGCGACGGGACGTTGTCGTCCTCGGGCACGGCGGCGCCGAGACGCGCCACGGTCGTGTAGGAGCGGTCGTAGCCGCGCTTGGCCGCCAGACCGGCGGCGGCGTCGCGCTGCGCCTGGTCGAGCGCCTGACGCTGCGTCGCCACGTCGGCGGAGACGCTGTCGGCCTCCTTGCGCTGCGGTCCGAGCACGAGGAACCAGGCAGCCGCCACGACGAGCGCCGCCACGACGACGCCGATCAGGGTGCGATCGCGCTGCGTCATCTCACCCGCCTCCACTCGGCGAGGTCGTCGCGCCGCCGGACGGCGCGGGCGTGGTGGTCGCGGGCGTGGTGGTCGCCGCCGCTCCGCCGCTCGTGTCGGCGACGGGCGCGGCCGTGCCGGTCTGCGCGGTCGCGGGCGCCTGCACCGTCGGGATCGGCGCGAAGAACACGACGAGATGGAACGCGGGGAAGTTCGTGTGCCCGTGCTGGCAGTCGCCGCCGCCGTCCTTGCTGGAGTCGGCCAGCGAGACGCGCTGGACGGAGTGCAGCAGGCGCAGGTGCGAGATCAGCCGCACGACGCTCGGGTGGCTGACCGTGCAGCCGCTCAGCTCGATCGCCGGATTCGGGATCGCGGCGCGCAGGCTGCTCGCGCCGCCCGAATCGCCGCCCGCGACGCTCACGCCGGTCGTGACCGTTCCGGTCAGCGAGGTCAGCCACACGTCGTCGGGGATCACCGTCGAGATGTCGGCGAAGGCGCGGTGCCAGTCGAAGCGCGCGGAGCCGAGCTGCCGAACCGTGTCGACGCGCGCTCTCGCGAGCGTCGCGAACTCGCGGTACGGTCTCGTCGCGTCGGCCTGCGCCTGCGCGACGGCCAGCTGGCCCTGCACCGCGGCGAGCTCGCTTCTGCGCTCCTTGATCGTGTTGCCCGTCAGGACGTGGGCGGTCACGAGCGCGAGCAGGACGACGAGCCCGCCGAGCAGCAGCAGCGGACCGGCGCTCGTGCGGCCGCCGCCGGCGACGTCGCTCGGGATCAGGTTGACGGCTCTCATGCCGACTCCGCCTCCGCCTCAGGCTGGGGCTCGGGCTCGGGCTCGGGCTCGGGAGATGGCTCGGGAGCCGGCTCGGGCGCGTGCGGCGGCTCGACCGCCGTCCGCGCCGGCGCCTGCTCGATCGCGAGTCCGGCCGCGATCGCGAGCCGGTTCGCGTCGATCCCGCCATGGCCGCCCGCGCGCGCCTCGTCGACGACGCCGGCCGACACGGGCAGGCCGGTGACGGAGCTGAGCGCTTCGCAGAAGCCGGGGATCGCGACCGCGGGGCCGGTCACGACCGCGTGCTCGGCGGCGAGCGCACCCGCCTGCGCGCGATGGAAGTCGAGCGAGTTGCGCACCTCGTCGGCGATGCGGCGCACGCCCTCGGCGAGCACGCTGCGCGCCTCCTCGACGATCTCGGGATCGCCGTCGATCTGCTCCAGCGGCGTCTCGAGGCCGACGTGGACGAGCCACTGGCGGGCATGCTCCAGCGTCAGTCCGCGGCGCTCGGCGAGCGCGGCGGCGAGCGCCTCCACGCCGCCGGGGACGACGCGCGTGAAGACGCACGTGGTGCCCTCCGCGAGCGCGAGGTTCGTCATCCCGCCGACGCTCACGTACAGCGTCGCGCCCGGCGTGCCGTCGTGCAGCGCGCGGATCATCGCGAACGCCGAGAGGTCGATCCCGACGGGCCGCAGGCCGGCCTGCCGCGCCGCCGCGTGGAAGCGCTCGACGACGTCGCGCCGCGCCGCCACGAGCACGACGCGCGTGCGCGGACCCTCGTGGGTGTCGACGATGCCGAGCGACTGATGCGAGAGCACCGCCTGGTCGAGCGGCATCGGAATGTGGTCTTGGGCCTGGAAGCGGACGGCCGCCTCGATCTGCTTGTCGTCCTCGAGCGGCGGCAGGTCGATCGTGCGCACGACGATCCGCTGCGTCGCGACGCCGAGCCGGACCTTCTTGCCGAGCTTGTGCGTGCGGAACAGCTCGCGCAGCGCCTCGGCGAGCGTCTCGACGTCGGCGACCTCGCCATCGCGCAGGACGCCCGGCGGGAGCGTCGCGGCAGCCGCGCGCTCGACGCTCAGCGAGCCGTTGGCGCGAACCTGGGCGGCCGTGACGAAGCCCGGCTCGATGTCGAGCCCGACGACGGTCTTGGCGGAGGAGCGTGAGGTGGCCATGAGGGGAATCAGGACGGCGACGGCGCGGCTGCGGAAGCGGCTTCCGTCCTCCTATCGGCGATTCGACGCAGGGGGTTGAGCCCTGATGCGCGGACCGGCACGCGGGCGGGCACCGCAGCGTCCGACAGCAGGCCCGCGATCGCGCACGGCACGACCCAGGCGAGGTACAGGAAGGTCCAGTAGTTGCCGGCCAGCTGAAGCCCCAGCAGGACCGCGCCGACGAGCGCGGCGAGCCGCACGGGATCCGCTGCCAGCGCTCCGTCTCGGCGCACCCGAACCGTCGCCCCGGCGATCAGCGCGAGAACCGACGCCTGGGCGAGCGGTTGCAGCCAGTCGAGGTCGAGCAGCGTCAACGGCGCGTGCAGCGTGCGGCGATCGACCTGGTAGGCGACGGCGCGCACCATCGCGCGGGGCGCCCCCGGGCCGCCGAGCGCGACGAGCGCGACGAGCGTGAGCACGGCCGAGCCGGCGGCCAGCCCGAGCGCCGCCGCGAGGCGGCGTCCGCGCAGGCGCGCGAGCCAGATCGGCAGCAGCGCGAACGGCACGACCTTGAACCAGCCGGCGACGAGCACGACCAGCGCCGACGCGAGCGGCCGGCGGACGAGCACGAGCGCCGCCAGCAGCAGCGCGCCGAGCAGCACGTCGCTCGTGCCGGTCGTGGTGCCGATCAGCAGCGGCGGGAGCGTCAGGAGGGCGAGCGCCGCGCGCAGTCCGGCGGCGCGGGCGGCGGGCTCCGTCTCGTCGGGTGCGGCGTTGTCGGACGGAGCGGCGACGGTGCGCCCGAGGCGCGCGATCAGCCATGCGCCGGCGACGGCCGACAGCGCCGACACGATCAGCGCCCCGTTGGCGACGTCCCACGCGTCGTGGACCGGCATCCCGAGCGCGAGCGGCATGTAGACGGCGTAGCCGAGCAGCGGGTAGACGTCGCCGTGGAAGACGTCGCCCGGCATGTGGCCGTAGGGCAGCGTCCCGTGGACGAGCAGCGTCGCGCCCTCCATGACCGCCTGGCCGACGTCGACCGTCGTCTGCGCGCTGACGGTGAGCATCACCGTGCACGCCGCGGCGACGCCGACGGCGAGCCGCAGCATCCGCACGCGCCGGCGGTCGTCCCAGGTCGGCGTGAGCACGTCGAGCAGCGGCGCGGACGCCGCAACAGGCCGCGGAGACGCGAGCGCGCGCCAGGCGCAGCGGCCGGTCAGCCACAGCAGCGAGGGGATCGCCGCCAACGTGCTGGCGGCGACGTAGCGCTGCTGCAGCAGGACGACGGGCGCCACGAAGGCGAGCAGCGCCGCGACGTCGAGGTTGCGCAGGCGCCGCAGCGGCACGACCGCGGTCGCGAGCAGGAACGCCAGTGCCGCCACGGCGATCGTCGGCGCGCGGTACGTCAACGGAACGCCATACGGGACCTTGGGCTCGCGCACGTCGGCGAAGCGCTCGACCGAGCCGTTCCGGCGCACCGCCGCCTGCGCGACGATCCGCGCTCCGTCGTAGAACGTCACGCGCGTGGTCGTGTCGTCCACGGCGCCGACGTCGACGCGCGTCCAGCGCTCGCCGTGCGCCAGCGCTCTGCCGGCGCTCGCGTCCCTCAGCACGGCCCGCACCGCGACCGAGCGCTCGAGCGTGTGCGGATGTGCGCGCGCGGCGCTCAGCGCCGCCCAGCTCGCGAGCAGCACGAGCAGTGCCGCGAGCAGGGCCGGCCGAGCGCGCAGGCGGGAACGCATAGTCGGTCCATCGGCGCGCCGTTCGCGACGCTTGAGCGCTGAACGGGCCTGCGCGGCCCGGACTGTGAACGTCCCGTCACCGACTCGTGACCGAGCCGCAACCGCTTCGCCACGGGACGGTCACATAACGCCGCGCAGCCGCACCTACCGTGGGCGCCGCTTCCAGCAATCGACGTCATCGGAGGACACCTTGCGCAAGCTCGCTGCCGGCGCCGCCATCGCGGTCGCCGGCCTCGCGGCCACAGGCGTCGCGGTCGGTCAGATCGCGTCCGGCGTACCCGGCGCCAACTCGACGGTCGGCAGCACGCCGAACCTGATCGCCCCCGGCTTCGGCACGCAGATCGTCGCCGAGGGGATCGACCCGCTCGAGAACCCCGTCGGCATCACGCAGCTCTACGGCTACCTCGACGACAACGCCGACCCGCTCGCCCGCACGCGCACCGAGCCGGACGAGAACCTCTACCTCGTCGCCCAGAACGTCGGCGGCCCGACGGCCGGCTACGACTACGGCAGCCACTTCCTCATCCAGGGCCACGAGAACGGCGGCGGCAAGGCCTACCTCACGCGCATCAACCTCGACGTGACGGAGCCCAGCCACCGCATCACGCTGCTGACCCCGCCGGCGCCGGACGGCACGACCGGCCTCTCGAGCATGGACGGCGACGCGTACGACCCGTTCGCCGGCGAGCTGCTGTTCACGAGCGAGGCCGGCTCCGGCGGCGGCGTCGTGACGGCGAAGCTGCGCTGGACCGGCACCACCCCGCCGCCGCTCGCCTCGCTCGACGGCTCGGTCGGCAGAGCGGGCTACGAGGGCGCCGCCGTCGACAAGCGCGGCAACGTGTACCTCGTCGAGGACAGCGGCGGCTCGGGCGTCGTCGACAACGGCGCGAGAACCAAGGTCAAGCAGCCGAACTCGTTCGTCTACCGCTTCGTGCCGAGCGACCCGCGCGACCTCTCCGCCGGCAGGCTGCAGGCGCTGCAGGTGTCGGTCGACGGCGCGCCGATCGCGTTCCACGACAGGAGCGTCGATCCGGCGGCGGCGCGCGACGACGCCCTCGGCGAGCCGATCCGCCGCCTGCACAGCGGCGAGGCGCTGCACGCGACGTGGGTCACGGTCCACGACACGGCGGTCGACGGGACTGCGCCCTTCGACGCCAACGCGCGTGCCAAGAGCGCCGGCGCGACGCCGCTCAAGCGCCCGGAGAACGGCAAGTTCGTGCCGCAGTCGGACTTCCGCTCGTTCGTGTTCGTCGAGACCGGCGACACCGACAAGACTGCCGGCGAGTATCCGGGTGCGGCCGAGCGCGGCGCGTGGGGCGCGATCCTGCGCATCGACATGCCGAGCGCGGGCGCGGACACGGGCACGATCCGCACGCTCGAGCTCGGCGACGCGCAGCACGCCGCGTTCGACAACGTCACGTTCCTCGACCGCAGGACCGTTCTGCTGACCGAGGACCGCGGCGACACGCTGCACGACCAGCTCAACGCGCTCGACTCGATCTGGTCGTTCGACATCACGCGGCCGAAGGCGGCGATCAACGCCGACGCCGAGCGGCTCGTCGCGCTCGGGCGCGACCCGGAGGCGTCGAGCCCCGCCGGCGAGGACAACGAGCCGACGGGCGTCTTCGTCTCCGACGGCGACAGCTCGATCGGCGGCCTGCTGGGGCGGGACGACCCGGGCAAGACGCCGCGCACGCGCGCGTTCTTCACGCAGCAGCACGGACAGAACCACACGTTCGAGCTGCTGCTCCCGCGCAAGCAGGGGTAGCGGCCGGACCGCCGGGCTCAGGCGATCGTCGACAGATACCAGTCGACGATCGCCGGGCCGGCGAGCAGCCCGACGACGCCGCCGAGCGCCAGGAACGGGCCGAACGGGATCGCCGTCTTGCGCCCCTCTCCCACCCCCCGCCGCGCCATCACGCCGACGCCGACGAGCGTCCCGGCGACGAACGCCACCAGCAGGGCGACCGCGACCTCGCGGCCGAGGAACAGCCCGAGCATGCCGGCGAGCTTGACGTCGCCCATCCCCATCCCCCCGGGGCGCGCGAGCGCCGCCAGCAGCAGGAAGCCGCCCGCCGCGGCGCCGGCGATCAGCTGCTGCGGCACGCCGTCCAGGTCGGTCGCGACACCGATCGCGAGCGCCGCCACGGCCCCGAGCGCAGTCAGGCGGTTGGGGATGATGCGGTGGTCGAGGTCGATCAGCGCGATCGGCACGAGCAGCGCGACCAGCGTGAGCCCGAGCAGCACGTCGCGCAGGTCGTCGCTCGTCAGCACGACGGCCGCCGCCAGCGCGCCGCTCAGCGCCTCCACGAGCGGATAGCGCGCCGAGATCGGCGTGCGGCAGTCGCGGCAGCGCCCGCGCAGCAGCAGCCACGAGAGCACCGGCACGTTGTCGTACGGACGCACCGGCCGTTTGCAGCCGGGGCAGCGCGAGCCGGGCGCGACGAGCGACTCGCCGCGCGGCAGCCGCCAAACCACCACATTGAGGAACGAGCCGACGCACAGTCCGCCGACGGCCGCGAGCACGACGAGCAGCACGAGCCAAGATTCGACCATCACGGCGCCGAGACCTGCCGGCGGGGGCTACGGGTTTCCGCCGTTGCTGCCGATGATGCCTTCATGCCTGCGCAGATCCGATCGCGCATCTCCGAGCAGGGGGGCTTCACGATCGTCGAGGTTCTCGTCGCGGCTCTGGTGCTCGTCATCGGGCTCGGCGCCCTGCTGGGGATGCTCGTCACGGCCGACCACACCATCTCGACGACCCGCCTGCGACAGGCGGAGACGAGCGTGGCGCGCGAGGTCCTGGAGAACGCGCGCGGACTCGCCTCCACCCAGCTCACGCAGGCCGCGATCGCCTCCGCGCTCCAGTCGGCCGTGCCGCAAGCCACGCTCGCGAGATCGAGCCTCGTCGTCTCACGGGCCGTGGCGTCGTCCGGAACTCCGACGAGCTTCAACGTCTCGTTCACCGTCTGCGACCTCGACGATCCGAGCGACGGGTACGGAAGCCACAGCGCGGCTCCGGGGAGCGGAGCCTGGTGCCCCGACGTCAGAACGAGCGGCACGCAGGACTCGAACCCGGAGGACTACAAGCGCGTCTCGGTCACGGTCGCGCCGAGCGATCGCAGCACGCCGACGATCCAGCAGACGATCCTGGTCTACAGCCGCCCGGTGAACGGGCCGGCGGTCACCTGCCTCAGCACGTCGGCCACCTGTCCCGGCCCGAACGTCACCGTCACCAGCGGCTCCTCGCTGACCTTCAGAATCACGACGACGGCGGTCGCCGCCAGCATCCAGTGGCTCGTCAACGGCAACGTGCCGCCGAGCGCGCAGATCGCGTCCGGTGGGACGGATCCGTACACGCCGTCCGGCACGTCGTCGTCGTTCACCTGGAACTTCCCGACCGCGGACGGCACCTATGCGATCGCCGCGGTGGCCTCCGACGCGAACGGCAACAGCGGGACGCGCTCGACGGTCGTCGTCACCTTGAACCGCCATCAGGTGATCGCGCCGACGTCGTTCAGCGCCGGGTGGAACGACCTCATCGGAGGCGTCGAGACCCAGTGGGTGCCGAGCGTCGATCAGGACGTCCTCTACTACCACGTGTACCGCAAGTACGGCAGCAACGCGGCGCAGCTCGTCGCCACGTGCGGAAACGTCAGCGGAACCAGCTGCGCGGACGCGCCCGAGGCGGCGTTCGCGCCGCCGCTTCCCTCGGCGCGGCCCAACCCGTGCACAGGCTCGTCCCAGACCTACACGACCACCGACTTCCTCTGGGTCGTGGGCGTCGACACCGATCCGAGCACCGGAGCGCCGCGGGAGAGCACCGCCCAGTCTCCGCAGGTCGACGCCAACCTGTGCGACCACCAGCCCTATGCCCCGACGACGCTCTCGGGGACGCTCAACAACGGGCAGCTGTCGCTGAGATGGGACGCGCCCTCGCCGGCCGCGCCGGACAGCTGGGAGTCGGTTCAGGCGTGGCGCGTCTACCGCTGGCCGGCGAGCCGCGCGGCGCAGATGCCGGGGGATCGCTACCAGCTCGTGGGCAACTCGCCCGCGGCCACGAGCTACACCGACGGCTCGCCCGATCCGGGCGGCGTGCAGCAGAGCTACTGCGTCACCGCCGTCGACGCCCACCTCAACGAGTCGCCGTGCTCTCCGGTGGTGAGCCAGTGAGCGCGCTCCGCCGGCACGACGGCTTCACGCTGGTCGAGCTGCTCGTCGCGATGATGCTGTCGCTGATCGTGTTCGGCGCCTCGCTGACGATCTTGGAGTCGTACCTGCGCCAATCCAGCGCCGCCGCCAAGCGACTCGACGCGCAGGACCAGGCGCGGCTCGCGATCGACCGGATCGTGCGCGACCTGCGCAACGTCTCGAGCCCTCTCACGACGCCCAAGCTGCTGGAGCGGGCGACGCCCTATGACGTCGTGTTCCAGACGATCGGCACGCCGAGCGGCGCGAACGTGAGCGGCATCCAGCGCGTGCGGTACTGCGTCCCGCAGGACTCGAGCGCCGGCAGCGCCACGCTGGAGCGACTGATCGCCCAGACCCAGACGTGGACGACCTCGACGCCTTCCGCCAACCCGTGGACGTCCGATCCGTCGCAGACGATCGCCTGCCCCGACCTGACGTTCGCTCCGGCGGCCGGTCAGCCGGTGTACACGATCCTCGCCCAGTCGGTCACGAACCGCTACCAGCAGGCGACCGGCTATCCGGTCTTCAGCTTCAACAACGGGCTCGACGCCAACAGCGTCGCCGCGGCCGACCTGTCGCTGATCTCGACGATCCAGGTCAACCTGCGCGTCAACCCGACGCCGAGCCTGAGCGGCGCGACGACCCAGATCCGCAGCGCCGCGTACCTGCGCAACAAGCAGCACGCCCCGGTCGCGCAGTTCACCTACGCCGCGACGGGAAACGGCGGCGTGATCCTCAACGCGGGGCCGTCGTACAGCCCCGACAACGAGCAGCTGTCCTACGCCTGGGCCTGCACGTCCTCTCCATGCCCGGCGGCCGGGTCGCTGGCGATCGCCTCGAACGGCCTGGTCAGCTGGAAGCCGGGCGCCGGCACGTACACCGTGGCGCTGACCGTCACGGACCAGACCGGCGTGCAAACGACAACGAGTCAACAGGTGACGGTGACATGACATTCAGGAGGCTGTCCAGCGATCAGAGCGGCTCGGCGCTCGTCACCGCGATCGTCGTCATGTTCGTCATCTTCGGCTTGGGGATCGCCGTCCTCTCGCAGGCGGACGTGCAGAGCCGCCAGACCGGCGTCGAGGCGTGGGGCGAGGCGACGTACAACAACGCCGAGGGCGTCCTCGACGCGCGCGCCAGCCTGCTGCAGCGCACCTGGCCCACCGCCGCCACGGCCGCCTGCAACCAGAGCTCGACGTCGAGCACCTCCTGTCCCGGCACCGCGCTCACGAGCAGCTTCGACACCGCGTACACCGGACACCTGTACGCCAACCCGCAGTGGACCGTTCAGATCGTCGACGACAGCGGCGGACAGAGCGCGAACTACTACAGCGATGCCGCCGCGGCCGCCGCCCCCACCTACGACGCCAACAGAAACGGCAAGGTGTGGGTCCGCGCCCAGACGGTCATCCAGGGCCAGAAGCGGGTCGTCGTCGCGTTGATGGTGCGGCAGACGACGGTCGTCCAGCTGCCGCGCAACACGATCACCTCCGGCGGCGTGTTCACCAGCAACCGCGGCAACAAGGTGATCATCGAGACGACGGACGCCGCCGCGGGGTCGTCGCTGGCCGGGTCGATCAACGTGCGCTGCGGCGACTCGACCACCGTCCCCGACTACGGCGACCCCTGCCAGGGCTGGGACCCGAGACAGGGCCAGCTCGACCCGGCGAGCAACTACCAAGGCGGCTACGTCGACCCGAACGGCGGCTACCAGGCGGTCTCGCAGGCCGACCTCGCCTCGCTCAAGCAGGCCGCCCAGTCGAACGGCACCTATTACAACGGCACGTGTCCGACCAGCCTCACCGGCCTGGTCTACGTCGACAATCCTCCGGGCGGCAACTGCACGTTCCTCGGCGGAACGTGGAACATGACCAGCTCCCCGCCGGCGAAGACCGACGTCCCCGGCATGATCATCATGGGCGACGGCACGCTGACGTTCAACGGGAACATCAACTACTTCGGCGTCATCTACATGGTCAACGCATCGGGCACGACGCCGACGAGCGGCGCCTGCACCAGCGCGCAGCAGAACGGCCCCGTCTTCGAGGTGCACGGCACGGGCTCGATCTACGGCTCGATCTTCGTCGACAAGTGCGGCATCATCGACGCGGGCAGCAGCGCGTACAACATCATCTTCGACTCCGACGCGTTCAACGCCGCGACGGCGTACGCCCAGCCCAACCTGGCGAAGAACACCTTCCGGATCATTCCGAACAGCTGACGTCGCGAGCCACGGGCGCTGACGGTGCATCCGCGACGCTGACCATCAGGCCGACGGCTCGAGCGTCTCGCGCAGCAGCGTCAGTGCGCGTCCCAGCGAACGCGGGCCGCACGCGACGTTCAGCTGGCCTTCGTCCAGCCACGCGTGCAGCCACTCGTCACCGTCCTCCCACGCAACGCGGTCGAACGCCTCCAAATCGGCATTGGCGCGCATTCTCACGTGCCAGCCGGGGTTGTCGAGGGTTCGGATCATGGCGCCATATCCGTGTTCCCACTCACCGTCGCAGCGGGAGGTAAGGGACTGACGTCGCCGGCCGCGCGATAGCCGGGCCCGGCGCAGGAGCCATCGACTCCGGCGATCCAGTTGCTGAGGCCGCCCGTGGCGTCGTTGAGAATCCGAGCGTCGAAGTCGGAGACGTACATCGCCGCGCCGGTGAGCGCGCCGTAGGGCGCATAGCTGAAGGTCGCGCTCACGGCGCCTCTCGCTTCCGTCAGCACGCGCGTCGAGCCGATCGCGTCGTGGTGCAGGTACGTCACCGTGCCGGAGCCGTCGATCTGCTCGAGCGCCTGGCCGTCCGGGCCGTAGACGTAGCGGTTCGTGCCGTCCCTCGACAGCAGCGGAAGCGCTGACGCTCGGTGCCGCGAAGCTGACGAGCCGGTCGGCCTAGTCGTAGCCGTAGGTCGTCGCGCTGCCGCCGGCCGGCGGGCGCTCGTGCGGTTGCCGTCTCTGTCGTAGCCGGGCACCCAGCCCGCGCGCGCGGGCGGCGCCCCCAGGGCGAGCGCCAGAGCGGCGGACGGATGTGTACGACGTGTGCGTCTGCGAACGCAAACGGGGCGGGCCGTGTGGCCCGCCCCGTTCCTGGCGTCTTTGGTGTGCTTGCTGCGGTGAAAGCGGTGTTACCAGGTGCCGTCGGCGTTGCAGCCGCCCTTGCTTCTCGGGGTGCAGGCGCGGGTCAGCGTACCGGTGGAGTTGCGCGTGATCGTGTAGGTCACGCCCGCCTTCGACGTCGCCTCGATCGTGAACGAGTTCGAGTTCGCGGCGTCGACTCTCGGCGGCGTCGTGGTGCTCGGGTACTCGTTGAGCGCCGGCTCGATCGTCACGAGATCGCTGAGCTGCGTCGCGTACGTGTTGTTGTCGGTGAAGTACGTCTCCTGCGCGGTCTGCAGGTTGCGCGCGTAGGACTTGGCGCTGGCGTCGTTGGCCTTGTCCTTCTGCGACAGGAACGACGGGATGGCGATCGCGGCGAGGATGCCGATGATCAGGATCACGACGAGGAGCTCGATCAGCGTGAAGCCTCTCTCGTCTCCGATGCGCCTGCGAATGGCGTTGAGCAGCATGTGTCCTCCTGGGACCGGTTGAGTCCGTTTGTTCGTTCTCCGCCAGATCCCTGGACGGGCCGCCACATGGGCCGCTCGGCTCTGGCACGGCTCTCATCGGCACGCCGCAAACTGGGGTTGAGCCCCGATGGACGTTTGGTGGACTTATTGCAAGCCGCGGGTCGGGCCCGAAAGACGGGAAGCGGCGAAAAGCGGTGCGTCAGGCCTGACCGGCGGCCGCGCGCAGCGCCTCGCCGGCCTGCTGCGCGTCGCGCTCGGGGTCGCGCACGCCGCTGCCGCCGCACCACGGGCAGGTGATGCGTCTCTGCTCGCCGCCGAGCCCGGAGATCACCGTGCCGCCGCCTCTACAGGGGTGGCAGATGGTCTCGTCGCGGGTGTCGTCTCTCGCGGCCATGCGTTCGGCGCGCGAGGGTAGCGGGTCTGGCGGCCGAGCGGCGCTACCCGCGTCGCAGCAGCCGTCCGACGGCGCCCATCAGCTCGTCCGTGCGGTCGGCGCGCTGCGCGTCCGCAGCGCCCATCACGCAGTGGCGCGCGTGCTCGTCGAGCAGGCCGAGCGCTACCTTGTCGAGCGCCGCCTGGATCGCGGAGATCTGGGTGAGCACGTCGATGCACCAGCGGTCCTCCTCGACCATCCCCTGCACGCCGCGGACCTGACCCTCGATGCGGCGCAGGCGCTTCTGCAGCTCGTCCTTCGTGGCGGTGTAGCCAGGCGTGTCGCTCATGGCCCCCATTATACCCCCCTGGGGTATCTGCTATGGTCGATCTCATGAGCGACGCGATCTCGACGATCGGCGACGGCCTCTGGAATGCCGTCTTGATGGCATGGGAGGTGTGGTGGGCGCTCGTGCTCGGCTTCGCGATCTCGGCGATCGTGCAGGCGTGGGTGCCGCGCGAGCGGATCCAGTCGGCGCTCGCCGGCGAGGGGCTCGCGCCCGTCGGCCGCGCGACCGGGCTCGGCGCGGCCTCCTCGTCGTGCTCCTACGCCGCGATCGCGATCGCGCGCAGCCTGTTCGCGAAGGGCGCGTCGCTCGCGAGCGCGCTCGCGTTCCAGTTCGCCTCGACGAACCTCGTCTGGGAGCTGGGACTCGTGCTGTGGGTGCTGCTCGGCTGGCAGTTCACGCTCGGCGAGTACCTCGGCGGGCTCGTGATGATCGGATTGATGTGGGCGCTGCTGCGGCTGTTCGTCAGCCGTTCGCTGGAGCGGACGGGGCGCGAGCATGCGAACGCGGTCGAGGCGCACGCCGCCGGCTGCGCGCATCACGACCACGGCGGGCACGACCACAGCGCCCACGACGCCGCGGGTACCGTGCCGCCGGCGAGCTGGCGCGAGCGCGTCCGCTCGCTCGACGCCTGGACGCAGGTCGCCGGCAACTTCCGCGCCGACTGGCTGATGCTGTGGAAGGAGATCACGATCGGCTTCCTGCTCGCCGGCTTCATCGCGCTGCTCGGCATGGACGTCTTCAACGGCCTCTTCCTCGAGGACGCGCCGGAGGCGGTGCGCGTGCTGTGGGCCGCGCTGATCGGACCGCTGATCGCGGTCCTGAGCTTCGTCTGCTCGATCGGCAACGTGCCGCTCGCGGCGGTTCTGTGGGCCGGCGGCATCCCCTTCGCCGGCGTGATGGCGTTCATCTTCGCGGACCTGATCGTGCTGCCGATCGTGCTCGCCTACCGCAAGTACTACGGCACCGCGTTCGCGCTGCGCATCACCGCGCTGATGTTCGTGACGATGGTCCTGGCCGCGCTCGCGATCGACCTGCTGTTCGGCGCGCTCGGGCTGATCCCGTCCGAGCGCCCGAGCACCGAGGACGTGTTCGGCTCGATCGAGCTCGATTACAAAGCGGTCCTGAATGCGCTCGCGACGGTCGTCTTCGTGGGCCTGATGGCGCTGACGCGGCGACGCGCCATGGCGCCGGCTCACGCGCACTGAACGGCCGCGTCGGAAGGATTCGCCGACGAGCGGCGTCCTGGAAGGCGAACCCGATCTTCAGGAGGCGCTACGCATGGCCATCTCGGAAATTCGACGCGCGGGCGTGCTCGTCGCGGCGCTCGCACTCGTCAGCCTGACGCTTGCCGCGTGCGGCGGCGGGTCGAGCGACAACAGCTCGACGTCGTCGAGCAGCAGCGCGTCCACCACGCAGCCGCCGGCCACCGACACCGCTTCGAGCTCCGGCGGCGCCGGCACGACGCTCGACATCAGCGCGACCGAGAGCGGCGGGCTCGGCTTCTCGAAGAGAACGCTCACGGCGAGAGCCGGCACGGTGACGATCAGACTCTCCAACGGCAGCGAAGACTCCTTCCCCCACGCGATCGCGATCGAGGGCAACGGCGTCGACAAGGACGGCCAGACGGTTCAGCCCGGCGGCACGTCGACGGTCACGGTGAGACTCAAGCCCGGCAGATACACCTTCTACTGCCCGGTCGACGGCCACGAGGACGCCGGCATGAAAGGCACGTTGACCGTCAGCTAGGGGGAGCGGCGGGGGCGGCGGCCGGCTGGCCGAACGTGCCGCCGCCCCTGCCCGGCGCGCCACTCGGCGAGCGTGCGGTGCTGCCCGTCGCGGTAGCAGGTGCGCTCCATCGCGAACGGCGTCGGGGCGCCGCGGTCGGTCAACAGGATCGCCGGGAGCCACGGCGCATTCGGCCCGCCGACCGGCTCGTCGGGCAGCGCCACACCCTCGACGCGGTGCTCCACCCACGCGCCGAACAGCGTCAGGTTGACGGCGCCGGCGACGTCGAGCGCGGCGCTCGGCGACAGCACCCCCCGGAAGCCGGCGCGGCGCAGCTCGCGTGCGAGCGCCTGCGAGTCGGCATGGTCGCCGACCGCGATTGCCGGGTCCAACCCACACGCCTCCCACCTGTCGAAACTGGAGAGGTCGGCGATGCGATCGGCGGACACCCGCAGCTGCCAGAGGCTCCGCCGCTCTCGGATTCGACGCGCCTCGGTGCGGATGGCCTGATAGCGCACGTGCTCGGACCAGGCGCCGTCGCTCGACAGAGCGAGGTACTGGACGAGCGACTCGCCCTCGCAGTGCCAGCGGCCCGACTCCTGCCGCAGCGTCGTACTGCCGGCGCCCTGCCACAGCGGCGGGACGCCGTGGGCGACGTGCCGGTACGCAGTCCAGCGACCGGCGGCCGCGGCCGGCTCAGCCGCCCAGCTGGGCACGTCCACCCCGCGCGAGCGGCAGCAGCTTCTGGGCGGCGTCCGCCACGTCGGCGTCGATCAGCTCGCGCGGGGTTCTGTGGCCGAACTGCTCGCGCGGCGCGTCGAACCACAGCACGATCCCGTACGGCGTCGTCGAGTTCCGCACCTCGTAGACGAGCTGGCCGATCAGCCGGATGCGCTGCGGGTTGCGCTTGATCTGCTCGACGCGACCCTCGCGCCAGTTGCGCACCGACTTGGTCGTGGCCCCGAGCAGCCGTGCGACCTCTCTTGCCTCGACATCCCTCAGCTCCTGCGCAACGAACCTGGCCGCGACGGCCGGGTCGTCGATCGCCGCGTGGTCGAGCTGGCGCAGCATCGCCTGCGTGACGACGTGCATCAGCTTCATCGCGTAGCGGACCTTCCACTCCTCGTCGAGCCCGTCCGTGTCGCGCGCGATCTCGGCGCGCACGTCCTCCAGCGTCAGCAGCAGCTCGACCTTGAGCGCGTGGTCGCTCCACATCGGATCCCGCGCAAGCGTCAGGATCTCGCCGCGCACCCGCTCGAACCAGCGCTCGCGCTCGGTGACGCGCCGCTTGCGCGAGACCGGATCGTTGCGCAGGTCGCGGGTGCTGGGCTCCTGATACGGCTTGAGCGCCGCGAAGACGTCGTGCTCGAGCGCCTCGACGCGCTCGCGCAGCCCTCCGTCGATGGCGGGAATCGGCTCAGCCAGTGCGGACATCGCGGGATGACCTCCAAGTCTGTGATCTTTCCCTCGGAGGGAAAGAACTGCGACCGAGTCTAGCGCGTCAGGCGTCGAGCTCGACGCGCATCGCGGCGGCGAGCCCGCCGCCGAGCACATGCTCGGTCTCGCCGAAGCGGACCGTCAGCGGACCGCCGAACGGCTGTCGGTCGACGACCTCCAGCGCGTCCCCCAGCCGCACGCCGCGCTCGGACAGGTAGCGCAGCATCTCGGGGTCGGAGTCGGAGATCCGCACGAAGCGCCCGCGTGCGCCCGGCTCGAGTTCGGCAAGGCGGTGCGTGTCGCCCTCGTCCATCACGAGGTCGGCGTCGGGGATCGGGTCGCCGTGCGGGTCGTGCGTCGGGTGGCCGAGCTTCGCCGCGATGCGCGCCTCGAGATCCTCCGAGATCACGTGCTCCAGCGCCTCCGCCTCCTCGTGGACGCGGTCCCACGGCACGCCGAGGTGCTCGCTCAAGTACAGCTCCAACAGCCGATGGTGGCGCAGCACCTCCAGCGCCACCCGCTCGCCCTCCGGCGTCAGCACGACGCCCTTGTAGCGCTCGTGCACGACCAGGCCCCGCTCCGCGAGCTTCTTCAGCATCGCCGACACCGACGCGGGCGTGACGCGCAGCCGCTCGGCGAGGTCGTTCGTCGAGACGCCCTCCGCACCGGCCGCACGCCGCTGCAGCGCGTAGATCGCCTTCGCGTAGTCCTCGATCGCCTCGGAGGGGCGCGCCGTGGGGTCGGTCGCCATCGGGCGGAGGATACGGCGGGCGGGGCGAAGACCGAGCGCTTCAGCGCGCCGTGCACGGACCGGCCTGGTCTCTACGATCCCGGCATGCGACAAATCACCATGTTCCTGACGCTCGTCCTCGTCGCGCTTGCCGCGCTCGCCGGCTCGCCGTCCGCGGCCGGAACCCTGCGACATTGCGGCGCGATCCGCGGCGAAGGCGTCGTGCCGCGCAGCATCGTCACGCACGACGTCAGATGCCGGCTGGCGCGCAAGGTCGCGAACCGGGTCGGCAAGGTGGCGCGAGCCCCATGGCACGGGTGCATCGTGCTCTCCGGTACGCGCGAGGACCTCAAGCGCGGCTGCGTCGTCCGCAGATTCCATTGCCGAGAGGCCGGCCGCGGCGCATACGACGCGCTCAAGGTCCGCTGCACGCGCGGGCGCCAGCGGATCGACTGGGTGATGGTCTGACCAGGCGGCGCCCGCGACGCCGAGCGCGCGCCGCCTATCTGATCGCGTCGTAGACCTTGAACAGCGGCATGTACATCGAGATCACGATGAAGCCGACGATGCCGCCGACGACGATGATCATCAGCGGCTCGAGCAGCGAGGTGAGGCCCTTGACGGCCGCGGCGACCTCGTCCTCGTAGAAGTCGGCGACCTTGGCGAGCATCGTCTCCAGCGCGCCCGTCTCCTCCCCCACGCCGACCATCTGCACGACCATCGCGGGGAACACCGGCGCGTCTCTCAGCGGCGCGGAGATCGTCCCACCGCTCTTGACCGACGCCGTCACGTCGACCATCGCCTTCTCGACGACCGCGTTGCCGGCCGTTCTGCCCGTGATCTCGATCGCCTGCAGGATCGGCACGCCGGAGGCGACGAGCGACGACAGCGTGCGCGACCAGCGCGCGAGCGCGATCTTCTGCACGACCGGGCCGATCTTGAACGGGAAGTGCAGCCGGAACCGATCCCACTGCGGCCGCCCCCACGACGATCTCTTCCATCTTCTGAACGCGACCAGCGCGGCCACCACGACGCCGATCAGCAGATACCACTGCCCGGTGATGAGGTGCGAGAGGCCGACGGTGAACTTCGTGATCGGCGGCAGGTCGGCCCCGAACTCTCTGAACGTCTTCTCGAAGACGGGGATCAGGAACGCGACCATCGCGATCAGCACGATCCCGGCGAAGCTGAAGATGACCGTCGGGTAGATCATCGCCGACTTGACCTGACGCCGCAGCGCGTCGTCCTTCTCGAGCTGGTCGGCGACGCGCGCGAGCGCCTCGGACAGGCGGCCGCCGCTCTCCCCCGACTCGACCATCGCGACGAACAGCGGGCTGAAGACCTTCGGATGGCGCGCCAGCGCCCCGGAGAACAGCAGGCCCGCCTCGACGTCCTTGCGCACGCCGACGACCGCCTCTCTGAGCGGTCTGGACTCGGTCTGCTGCTCGAGCACGTAGAGCGCGCGCAGCAGCGTCATGCCGGAGGCGATCATCGTCGCGAGCTGACGCGTCATCACCGTCAGGTCGCCCGGCTTCACGCGCTCGAACAGCGCGAGGTTGATCTCCTTCGACTTGTGCTTGTCGGCGATGTCGACGACGACCAGCCCGCGCGCCTTCAGCTGGTCGGCGACCGCCTGCTTGGAGGCGGCCTCGACCTCGCCCTTGGCGCTCGCGCCGGCGATGTCGAGCGCTCTGAAGACGTAGGTGGCCATCGCTCAACCGCTCCGTTCGTCAGACCGTCGCGTATGTGCCGTCGCTCGGCATCCCCATGCCCCCGGCGCCGAGCAGGCGCCGCAGCTCCTCCGGCGTCGAGGAACGCGACTCCGCGAGCTGGCGCGTGATCCGCCCCGCGCGCACGAGTCCGGCGAGCGAGGCGTCCATCGTCTGCATCCCCTGCGCGCCGCCCGTCTGCATCGTCGAGTAGATCTGGTGCGTCTTGCCCTCGCGGATCAGGTTGCGCACGGCCGGCGTCGGCACGAGCACCTCCGCGGCGACGCAGCGGCTGGCGCCGTCGGCGGTCGGCAGCAGCTGCTGGGTCACGACCCCCTGCAGCCCGATCGCCAGCTGCGTGCGCACCTGCCCCTGCTGGAAGCCCGGGAAGACGTCGATGATGCGGTCGATCGTCTGCGGCGCGTCCTGCGTGTGCAGCGTCGCGAACACGAGGTGGCCGGTCTCCGCCGCGGTGATCGCGGTCGAGATCGTCTCCATGTCGCGCATCTCGCCGACGAGGATCACGTCCGGGTCCTGGCGCAGCGCGGCCTTCAAGGCGTCCGCGAACGTCGTCGCGTCGGAGCCCAGCTCGCGCTGGTTGACGACGCATCTCTTGTGACGGTGCAGGAACTCGATCGGATCCTCGATCGTCATGATGTGCTCCTCGCGCGTCTCGTTGATCACGTCGATCAGCGAGGCGAGGGTGGTCGACTTGCCGGAGCCGGTCGGACCGGTGACGAGCACGAGACCGCGCGGTCGGTTCGCCATCTCGGCGACCGCGGGCGGCAGGCCGAGCGAATCGAGCGGCGCGATCTCGAACGGGATCAGGCGAAAGGCGGCGCCGAGCGCGGCGCGCTGGAAGTAGGCGTTGACGCGGAAGCGCGCGCGGCCGGGGATCTGGTACGCGAAGTCGAGCTGCCAGTTGTTCTCCAGCTTCTGGCGCTGGTCGTTCGACAGGATCGAATACACGATCTCCCGTGTATCGGTGGGCGTGAGCGTCGGGTAGCCGTCGACGGCGGTGAGACGCCCGCGCACGCGGACCATCGGCGGCGCGCCGGCGGTGAGGTGGAGGTCCGAGGCGCGCCGGTCGACGACCTCGAGCAGCAGTGCGGCGAAATCGATGTCCATCTCCCGCCGTATCGGCAGGAGATGGACAGGGCCTTAGGCCCTACACCTCGATCGCAACCGCCACGGCCTCATCCGCCCGCTCCTCCACCGGCTGCGGCAGCGCCGGCTTCGTGCGCGGCAGGAACAGCGCCGGGATCGCCGCCAGCGCGATCAGCGCGAACGCCCACCAGTAGGTCTGGGCGAACGCATCCGCCACGAGCGGCGCCATCCGCTCGCGCGCGGCGGGCGGGATCGACTGCGCCGCCTGCAGGCCATGGCCCGCATCGGCGGCGCCGGGAAGGTTGCTCGCGAGCTGATTGGCGAGGATCACCGACATCAGCGCCACGCCGAGCGCGCCGAAGCCGCGCTGGACGATGTTGAAGGCGGTCGTCGCGCGCGCGACCTCCGCGTGGCCGAGCGTCTGGTAGGCCGCGGCCATCGTCGGCATCATCGTCGCGCCGATCCCGAGGCCGGCGACGAACGAGGCGCTCATCAGCAGCGCGTAGGACGTGTCGGCCTCGACCTGCGTGAAGAAGGCGAAGCCGATCAGCGTCAGCACGAGGCCGGGCAGCACGACGCGCGCGGCGCCCGTTCTGTCGACGATCCGACCCGCGATCGGCATCATGATCGCCGCGCCGACGCCCTGCGGGATCAGCAGCAGGCCGGCGTGGAGCGCCGACTCGCCCCGCGCCACCTGGTAGTAGAGCGGCAGCAGCAGCATCGCGCCGAAGAAGGCGGCGGCGAACAGCGCCATCGTGATGCCCGAGACGGCCGGCGTCTTGCGCTTGAACAGCCGCACGTCGATCAGCGGCGCGTCGGTGCGCAGGGCGTGCCGCACGAACGCGGCGATCAGCGCGATCCCGGCGAACGTCGGCAGCACCTCCTTCGGGCCGCTGAAGCCGCCGTGCGAGCCGGTCTCCGCCAGCCCGTACACGAGCGTCGCCAGGCCCGGAGAGAGCAGCAGCAGGCCGAGCAGGTCGAGCTTGTGGCGCGGCTGCGGTCTGTCGGGCTTGAGGATCCGCTGCGCGAGCACGAGCGCGACCGCGCCGATCGGGACGTTCACGTAGAAGATCCAGCGCCAGCTGACGTCGTCGACGAGCCAGCCGCCGAGCACCGGGCCGAGGATCGGCCCCAGCAGCATCGGCGCGCCCACGACGCTCATCACGCGCCCCACGCGCTGCGGCCCGGCCGCCTGCGTGAGGATCGTCATGCCGGCCGGCATGATCATGCCGCCGCCGAAGCCCTGCAGCACGCGGAAGGCGATCAGCGAGTGCGCCGACCACGCCATGCCCGACAGCGCCGAGCCGGCGAGGAACAGCACGAGCGAGGTCATGTAGAGGCGCTTGGTGCCGAAGCGGTCGGCCGCCCAGCCGGTGAGCGGGATCACCGTCGCGAGCGCGAGCAGGTAGCCGGTCGCGACCCATTGGATCGTCGGCAGCGGCGCGTCGAAGTCCTCGGACAGGTGGTTGATCGCGATGTTGACGATCGTCGTGTCGAGGATCGACATGATCGTCCCCAGCACGACGACGCTGGCGATCCCGAGCAGGGCGCGGTCGAGGCCGGTGGCGCTCTCCATCGCATGTGGCCGTCCATTGCCGTCGGCGCTCATGACGCCCCCTCTCTCTGCTCGGAGTCCCAGTGGTCGAAGATCGCCTCCAGCGCATCCACGAGGCCAGCGCGCTCGCGGGTGCCGAGCGTCTCGGCGAAGCGCCGCAGCCCGACGAGGCGCGCCTCCGTGAGGCGCTCCAGCGCCGCGTGGCCGTGCTCCGTCACCGCCAGGCGCTTGATGCGGCGGTCGTCCGGATCCTCCGTGCGCGAGACGAACCCGTGCCGCACGAGCCCGTCGACCGCGCGCCCGGCGGCCGCGACCGAGAGGCCCATCTGCGGGGCCAGCTCGGTCAACGCGAGCGCGCGATCGGAGTTGTCGAGCACGAACATCGCGCGGATCTGCGGCATCGTCAGGTCGAGCTCGGCGACCAGCGCCAGCAGCTCGCCCTGATCCCCCTTCATCGCCCGGTGGAAGAAGCGCTGGAGATCCTCGGCGAGGCGCGCCGCCGTCACGGTCTTCGACGTTTGCATGGACGCAACTATATGTGCCCAGGAGATATTTGCAAGCTTGCGACGTTCGCGAGCTTACTGCTAGGGGTGGCGGAGCCGGCCACGTGGCCGGCGGAGGCGGGCCCCCGTGGGTTTACGTCGTACCCGTCACGCGCGCCACCTCCGCGAGCGACGTCAGCCCCGCCTTGACCTTCGCGAAGCCGTCGTCGCGCAGGCGGCGCATCCCCTCGCGGCAGGCGACGTCGGCGATCTCGTCGGCGGGCGCGCGCTGCAGCACGAGCTTGCGGATCTCCTCGCTGACGACCATCACCTCGTAGAGGCCGAGGCGGCCCTTGTAGCCCATCCCGCCGCAGCGGCCGCAGCCGACCGGCTCGTAGCACTCGAGGTCGAGCTGCACGTTGAAGCCGCTCTCGCGCAGCACCGCCGCCGGCACGATCGTGCGCTTCTTGCAGGTCGGGCAGAGCGTGCGCGCGAGCCGCTGGGCGACGACGCAGTCGATCGCGGAGGCGACGAGAAACGGCTCGATCCCCATCTCGGTCAGGCGCGCGATCGCCGTCGGCGCGTCGTTGGTGTGCAGCGTCGAGAGCACGAGGTGGCCGGTCAGCGCCGACTCGACCGCGATCTGCGCCGTCTCGCCGTCGCGGATCTCGCCGACCATGATGATGTCGGGGTCGGCGCGCATCATCGAGCGCAGCCCGGTCGCGAACGTGAGGCCCGCCTTCGGGTTCGTCTGCACCTGCGTGATGCCCTCGAGCTGGTACTCGACCGGGTCCTCGATCGTGATGATGTTCTTCTCGGGCGTGTTGAGCTTCTGCAGCGCCGCGTAGAGCGTCGTCGACTTGCCGGACCCCGTCGGGCCGGTCACGAGCACCGCGCCGTGCGACTGCGAGAAGCCGGTCTCGAAGCGCTTGCGCTCGTGCTCCTGCATGCCGAGCTTGTCGAGGTCGACCTTCACGCCCTCCTTGTCGAGGATGCGCATCACGATCGACTCGCCGTGGACGCTCGGCAGCGTCACGACGCGGATGTCGACCTGGCGCCCGTCGACGCTGAGGCCGACGCGGCCGTCCTGCGGGATGCGCTTCTCCGCGATGTCGAGCTCGGCCATGATCTTCACGCGCGAGATGACGCCGGCGGTCATCCGCGCCGGGATCGTCGTCGAGACGCTCAGCACGCCGTCGATGCGGAAGCGCACGCGCAGCTCGCGGCCGTCCGGCTCGAAGTGGATGTCGGAGGCGCCGCGCTCGGCCGCCTGCGCGATGATCGAGTTGACGAGCTTGACGACCGGCGCGTCGTCGGCCGACTCCTGCAGGTCGACGACCTCGGCGTCCTCCTGCTCGGCCTGCTGTTCGACGACGTCGCGGACCGAGTCGCCGAAGCGGTCGAGCCGCGCGACCAGCGTCGCGATGTCCTCGCGGCTCGCCACCGCCGGCTTGACGTCGAGCCGCGTCAGCATCGCGATGTCGTCGACCGCGAGCACGTTCGCCGGATCCGCCATCGCGACGACGACGCCGCGCTTGTCGTCGGTGAAGGCCACCGGCACGGCCTCGTAGCGCTTGGCGGCGGCCGAGTCGATCTGGTTCGCGGCCGTCATGTCGATCGGGAAGACGGTCAGGTCGAGGTGGTCGAGCCCGTAGCGCTCGCCGATCGCGCGCGCGAGCTGGTCCTCGGTGATCGCGTCCTGCTCCAGCAGCACCCGCTCGGGCGGCTTGCCGAGGCTGCGGGCGGCCTCGACCGCGGCGTCGACGCGCGGCTGCTCGACGAAGCCGAGGTCGACGAGCACGTCGGTGAGGAAGCGGCCCGACCCGCCGCGACGGCTCGGCGGCGTGACGCCGTTCCACTCCTCGTGCGGCTGCAGCTGCTGCGCGAGCGCGCCGTCGATCGGCGGCGCGTCGTCGGGGCCGAGCGCGCGCAGGTGCGGGGGCCCGCCGTGCGTCGGCGGCGGGGTGGCGATGCGGGTGCGGGGCGGCGGCGGCGGGGGCTCGGGTGCAGGCGCGGCCGGCTCCTGCACGGCCGCCGGCTCGCCCCCGCGCATCGCCGACCACTCGGGGGGCAGCTCGGCGTCGCCCTGGCGGGCGAACGGGTCGAAGACGGGCGGGTCGGGATGAGGAGCGCGACTCTGACCCGGAATAGCGGGGTCAAGTTCGCGGTCCTCGATGCGGGACCGCTCAGGCGGCGGGCTCGGCGGACGCGGAGGTCCCCCGGGCGGCGGCGCGGAGGACCTCGAGGGGGGCGCGCTGCCCGGTCCAGGCCTCGAAGCTTCGCGCTCCCTGTCGAACCAGGATCTCAAGGCCGTCCACCACCGTCGCGCCGGCTGCCTGCGCGGCGCTCACCAGGGCCGTGGGGCCGCTTCCGTATACGAGGTCGACGAGACATGGATATCCGTCCATCGCATCGACCCTGAGGGGCAGCGCCTTGAACGGATCCTCGCCGTGCAGACCAACGGATGTCGTATTCACGAGGAGATCGGCCGCCGGCGGCGGAGCTTGAACGGCTCGGCCGCCGATCTCCGCGCACAGCCGCTCGGCCCGCGCGGGCGTGCGATTCCACACGTGCACGCCGGCTCCGGCCTGCACGAGCGCCCACACGACGGCCCGCGCGCTGCCGCCCGCGCCCAGCACGACGACCCGCTTTCCGGCCGGGTCGAACGGCAGCGCGTCGATCAGCCCGGGCGCGTCGGTGTTGTCGGCGTGGATGCCGCCGTCTCGGAACGTCAGCGTGTTCGCGGCCCCGATCGCGCGGGCCGCGCCGGTCGCGTCGTCGGCGAGCGCCAGCGCCGCCTCCTTGTGCGGGATCGTCACGTTGGCGCCGACGAAGCCGGCGCCCGGCAACCCCCTCGCCACGTCCTCGAACAGCTCCGGCGGGACCGGCAGCAGCTGGTAGCGCCAGTCGTCGAGGCCGAGCGCCGCATATCCGGCGTTGTGCATCGCCGGCGAGCGGCTGTGGCGCACCGGCCAACCGAGCACGCCGCAGATCGGCATCTCAGTCCGCCCCGCTCAGCACTTCGTCGGAGACTTGCCGCCGGCCGCTTCGCGTGCGCTGTTGTAGCGCTGCACGTCCTGCTCGAACTGCGCATCGGTCGAGGAGAAGGCGTGCTCGCCGCAGGTGCCGGGCTTCACGACGTAGAACAGGTAGGGCACCTTCGCCGGGTGCGCCGCCGCCTCGATCGAGGCGAGCCCCGGGTTGCCGATCGGGCCGGGCGGCAGGCCGGGATGGTTGCGCGTGTTGTAGGGCGTCGAGCTGTTGAGCTCGGAGACCTTGAGCGGCTCGGTCCAGTTGTGCAGCGCGAAGCGCAGCGTCGCGTCGATGCCGAGGTTCATGCCGTCTCTGAGGCGGTTGTAGATCACGGCGGCGACGAGCGGGCGCTCTCTCGCGACCGCCACCTCGCGCTCGACCATCGAGGCGATCGTCAGCACGTCGAAGACGGTGAGGTTCTTGCCGCGGGCGTAGCCGAGGTTGACCTTCGCGAGGTTCTGCTTGAACGCGGCGAGCTGCTCGCGCACGAGCTGTCGTGCGGTCGCGCCCCGTCTCAGCTCATACGTCGCCGGGAACAGGAAGCCCTCCAGGGTCGCGCCCTTCGGTGCGCCGTAGCCACGGACGTCGAAGCCCGGGAACGCGCGGGATGCGGCGGCGTAGTCGCCGCGCAGGCCGGCCTGCCGCGTGATCGGCGCCGTCTCCCCGCGGCTCTTGCCCTCCGGGATCGTGATGTGGATCACGGGCGGCGGCGGAGGCGTTCTCGACAGCGCGTCGAGCGCGGCGCCGTAGCTCATGTCGCGTCTGAGCGTGAAGGTGCCCGACTTGATGTCGCTCGCGCCGCCCGAGAGCTTCGCGTGCAGGCGGAAGAAGTACGGCGAGTCGATCACGCCGCGGTCGGCGAGCAGATCGCCGATCGCGCTCACGCTCGCGCCGCGGGCGATCTTGACCACCACCCGCCCGTCGCCGTCTCCCTTGCCGGGCTGGTAGATCGACCACAGGAACCAGCCGGCGAGGACGATCAGCGCGAGCGCCAGCGCCGCGACGATGCGGCGGCCCCAACGCGGCCGGCCGGCCTGGGCGGGAGCCGTGCGCGAACCGCCGCCCGGTCTGCGAGGGGGAAGCGGCGCCCGCGCGGTCCGGGCGACGCGTCTGGTCCCAAGCGGGACCTCACGCTCGGGCTCGGACGCCGGCGGCTCGACCGGCGCCGGCGGCGCCGCCACCGCCGCATGCTCGTCGGTCCAGTCCGTCGTCACGTCAAACACCTGCGTCGGCTGGGGGTCGTGCGCCGGCTCGGGCTGAGGAGCGCGAATTGGACCCGGAATATCGGGGTCTGATTCGCGGTCCTCGGTACGCGGCTCGGGCGCAGGAGGCGGCGCGGGCCGGCCGGCGCGCTCGGCGCGGCGGCGCTCGCGTTCGAGCCGGGCCGCTTCGCGTTCCTCGGGCGTGCGGCTCACGCTTGCGCCTCCGTGGCGTGGCGGGCGAGCCAGTCTTCGAGCAGCACGGCGGCGGCGCGCGAGTCCTCGGAGGCGCTCGTGCCGCCGGACCGCTGCGCGATCGCGGTCGTGAAGCGCTCGTCGTAGAGCGAGACGGGGACGTCGGGCCCGAGCCGCGCGGCGAGCCGGTCGGCGAACGCCCGCGCCTCGCGCGTCTGGGCCGTGTCGTCGCCGCCCAGGCCGAGCGGCAGTCCGACGACCACCCGCCCGGCCCCGCGCTCGCGCACGAGCGCCACCAGCGTCGCGAACCCGCGCTTCGTAGCCGGCCGTTCGACGGCGTCCAGGGGCGTCGCCAACGTCCCGGTGGGATCGGACAGCGCCACGCCGCAACGCCCCGACCCGTAGTCCAACGCCAACACCCGCATCAGCCCGCGAGGGCAGCCTCGATCGCCGCACGCGCGGCGGCGATCGCCTCCGGCAGCTTGTCGGGGTCGCGGCCTCCCGCGCGCGCCATCGTGTCGCGGCCGCCCCCGCCGCCGCCCGTGATGCTCGCGGCCACCGCCACCGCGGTCCCGGCCTTCGCGCCGCGCTCGACGAGCGCCGGCGAGACCGTCGCCACCAGGTGGACCTTGCCGTCGACGACCGTGCCGAGCACGACCGCGGCGTCGCCGAGCTTCGCCCGCAGCTTGTCGGCGAGGTCGGGGAGCGCCTTGGGGTCCGAGACCGTCACGACTTCAGCGAGGACGGCGGCGCCGCCCACGTCCGTGGCGGAGGCCAGCAGCGCGTCGACGTCCACCGCGCCGTTCGCCCCCTTCCCCCTCGAGGCCGCCTTTTCGAGCTCCTTGACGCGCGCCCGCAACGCCTGAACGGCGCTCGGCACCTGCTCGGGCACCGCCCGCAGGTCGGTCGCGACCGCCCGCAGCACGTCGTCGTGCTCGCGCACGAGCTCGACCGCCGCCGGCCCCGTCAGCGCCTCGATGCGGCGCACGTTGGCGGCGGACGAGGTCTCGGACACGATCCGGAACAGCCCGATCTCCGCGGTCGAGCGCACGTGCGTGCCGCCGCACAGCTCGCGCGAGAACCCGCCGTCGCCGACCTCGACCATCCGCACGACGTCGCCGTACTTCTCGCCGAACAGCGCCATCGCACCGCGCGCCTTGGCCTCGTCGAGCGTCGTCGTGAGCGCGCGCACCGGGTGGTTCTCGACGATCCAGCCGTTGACGTCGTCCTCGACCGCCCTCAGCTCCTCCGGCGTCAGCGCCGCCCCGTGCGTGAAGTCGAAGCGCAGCTTGTCCGGCTGCACCGCCGAGCCGGCCTGGCGCACGTGCGTGCCGAGCCGCCGCCGCAGCGCCGCGTGCAGCAGGTGCGTGGCGGTGTGGTTGCACTGCGTCGCGTGGCGGGCGCGGCGGTCCACCACGGCGCGCACCGCCTCGCCGTCCTTCAGCTCGCCGACCTCGGGCGCGAGCACGATCACCTGGTCCTCGCCGCCGGCGAGGCGGAAGACCTGCTCGACGCGCGCGCGGCAGTCCCCGTCGGCGCACTCGACGAAGCCGGAGTCGGACACCTGGCCGCCGCCGGCCGCGTAGAAGGGCGAGTCGTGCAGCTTCACGAGCACGCGGCCGTCCTCGACCTCCAGCGCGGCGACCGACGTCTCGCGCTCGGTCTCCTCGTAACCGGTGAAGACGGTCGCCTGCGCGCGCGCCGCGAGCTGCTGCGCACGCGCTCGCAGGTCGTCCCCGCCCGCATTGCTGCGGCCGCCCGCGCGCGCCCGCGCGCGCTGCTCGTCCATCAGCCGCTCGAAGCCGGGCTCGTCGACGCCGAGGTCGTGCTCGGCGGCGATCTCGCGCGTCAGGTCGATCGGGAAGCCGAACGTGTCGTGCAGCTTGAACGCGTCGTCGGCGCCGAGGCCCTCCTCGCCCTGCTCCTTCGCCTGCGCGATCAGCTCGTCGAGCAGCTTCGTGCCCTGCTCGAGCGTTCTGCCGAACGACTCCTCCTCGGACGCCAGCCACTTGTGGATCGCGTCGCGCTGCTCGCCCAGCTCCGGGTAGGCCGCCCCCATCGTCTCCTCGACGACCTGCGCGAAGCGCGGCAGAAAGCCGGGGTCGAAGCCGAGCGCGCGGCCGTGCTGGATCGCGCGGCGCATCACGCGCCGCAGGATGTAGCCGCGGTCCTCGTTGCTCGGCACGACGCCGTCGGCGACCAGGAACGTCATCGCGCGCGTGTGGTCGGCGAGGATCCGCAGCGAGCGCGTCGCCGGGAAGTCCTTGCCGTAGCTGACGCCGCCGAGCTGCTCGCCGAGCTCGATCAGCGGCTGGAACTGGTCGGTCTCGAAGACGGACTCCTTGCCCTGGACGATCGCCGCGAGGCGGTTCAGGCCCAGGCCGGTGTCGATGTTGCGTGCGGGCAGCGGCGTGAGCGTGTCGGGCGGCCCCTGCTTGAACGTCATGAAGACGAGGTTCCAGAACTCGAGGAAGCGCTCGTTCTCGCCGCCCGGCAGGTCGTCCTCCGCACCGAACGCGAGGCCGCGGTCCAGATACAGCTCGCTGCACGGCCCGCACGGGCCGGTCGGACCGGCCTGCCAGAAGTTCTCCGAGCGCGGGCACTCGACGATCCGCTCGCGCGGCACGCCGATCGCCTTCCACAGCTCGATCGCCTCCTCGTCGGGGCCGAGGCCGAGCAGCTCGTCGCCGCCGAAGACCGTGACCCAGATGTCGCCCGGGTCGAAGCCGAACCCCTGCGTCGCCAGCTCCCAGGCGAACGCGGTCGCGCCCTCCTTGAAGTAGTCGCCGATCGAGAAGTTGCCGAGCATCTCGAAGAACGTCAGGTGGCGATGCGTCGTGCCGATGATGTCGATGTCGACCGTGCGGAAGCACTTCTGGCAGCTCGTCAGGCGCGCGTGCGGCGGGCGCTCCTGCTGGAGGAAGTACGGCATCAGCGGGTGCATGCCCGCGGTCGTGAGCAGGACCGAGGGGTCGTACGCGGCCGGCACGAGCGACGCGGACGGAAGGCGCCGATGGTCGCGCTGCTCGAAGAACTCCAGGTAGGTGCGGCGGATCTCGTCCGAGGACATCGTCATGAGTCTGCGCAGTGTAGAGGCGAGATCGTTACCGTCGTGCGCCGCATGAGCCCCCTCTCACCGGACCCGGCCACGCACGCCCTCGTTGGCGCGCCGGCGCGCTTCCACGGCGGGCTGCGGGAGGTCGCGCCGCGCACGTGGGCATGGCTGCAGCCGAACGGCGGCCTGGGCGAGTCGAACGCCGGCCTGGTCGTCGGCGACGGCGAGGCGCTGCTGGTCGACACGCTGTGGGACGAGCGGCTGACGCGGCGGATGCTCGACGCGCTGCGCGAGCCGCTCGCCGGCGCTCCGCTGCGCCAGGCGTTCGTCACGCACCCGGACGGCGATCACTGGTGGGGCGGCGCCGCGCTCGACTCCGGTGTCGAGATCCTCGCGACGACCGCGTGCGACCGCGCGATGCGCAAGGAGGCGCCGCCGCGCGTGCTGAACCTGATGGCGCGGACGGCGGCGCTCGCGCGGCACGCGCCCGGCCGCGTCGGCGCCACCGCGCGCCTCGGCCACGCGCAGCTCGAGCCCTTCGCGTGGAGCGAGGTGCGGCTGCGCTTCGCCGACCGCACGATCGCGGACGGCACCACGCTCGAGGTCGGCGGCCGTGCGGTGCGAATCCTCGACCTCGGTCCGACGCACAGTCCGGCCGACGCGGTCGTCCACCTGCCCGACGTCGGCGTCGTGTTCGCCGCCGACCTGCTGTTCGTCGGCGTCACGCCGATCATGTGGCACGGTCCGGTCGAGACGTGGCTGCGCGCGCTCGACGCCCTGCTCGCGCTCGACGCCAGCGTGTACGTGCCGGGCCACGGGCCGCCGTGCGGACGCGCGGAGATCGAGCTGCTCGCCGGCTACTGGCGCTGGCTGCGCGACCGCGTGCCCGCGCAGCGGGCGCTCGGGCGCTCGCCGGGCGAGACGGCGCGCGAGCTGCTGCGCGCGCCCGAGCACCGGCCGTTCGCCGGCTGGCTGAACCCCGAGCGGCTGCTCGTCAACGTCGCGACGATGGACCGCGCGCCCGGCGAGCTCAGCCCGCCGGCGCGAGCGAAGCTGCTCGCTCAGATGTGGGCGCTGGGCGCGGAGCTGGCGGACGCGGCGCGGTCGTGATCGTGCCCCAGCCGACGATCGTCTCGCCCGCCATCAGGCACGCCATCTGGCCTGGCGCGGCGCCGTCGACCGGCTCGGCCAGCTCAAGCTCCAGCGCGCGGTGCGCGCCGGCGTGCAATGCCTCGGCGTCGCGCAGCCGCGCCGGCAGCGGCTTCGTGCGGTAGCGCAGCTTCACGCGGTCCACGCTCGCGCCGCCGCGGAACAGCCGCGCCCCGCGCACGACCACGTGCGTCGTTTCGAGCTCCGCCCTCGTCCCGACCGTCACGCGGTTCGCGCGCGCGTCGACGCCGAGCACGAACAGCGGTTCGCTGTTCGCCAGGCCGAGCCCCTTGCGCTGGCCGACGGTGAAGCCGTGGTGGCCGCGGTGGCGTCCGATCACGGCGCCGTCCGTGTCGACGATCTCCCCGGGCCGCTCGGCGATCCCGCCGTGCTTGGCGAGGAACGCGGCGCGCGTCGTGCCGGCGAGGAAGCAGAGGTCCTGCGAGTCGGCCTTCGACGCCACCGGCAGCTGCGCCTCGGCCGCGATCCGCCGCGCCTCGGGCTTCGTGATGCCGCCGAGCGGGAAGCGCATGCGCGCCAGCGATGCCGGATCCAGCGCCGCGAGCATGTACGTCTGGTCCTTCCACGCGTCGGCGGCGGCCGCGAGCAGCGGGCCGTCGGGGTGGCCGGCCTCCACGACGCGCGCGTAGTGGCCGGTGGCGAGCGACGCGGCGCCGAGGCGACCGGCCAGCTCCAGCATCGCGTCGAGTCGGACGTTGCCGTTGCAGCGGATGCACGGGTTCGGCGTCAGCCCCGCTCTCCAGTCGGCCAGGAACGGCGCGACGACGCCGGCGCGGAACTGCTCGCGCAGGTCGAGCGTGAAGTGCGCCAGGCCCATGCGGTGCGCGAGCCCGCGCGCGAGCCGCACGGCGGAGGCGGAGCAGCACGAGCGCTCGGCGTCGTTGGCCTCGTCGGCCCACAGCTCGAGCGTCACCGCGAGCGTGTCGTCTCCGCCCTGGGCGCACAGCAGCGCCGCGACGGCGCTGTCGACCCCGCCCGACATCGCGACGAGCGTGCGCTCGCGGCCGTCCGCGGGCGCCGCCAGCCGCGCGCTCTCGAACGCCGCCGTCCCGAGCGCGCGCGCGAGCGCATCCGCCACCAGCTCGGCCGCGTGGAACTTCCCCGCGGAGAGACCGCCGACCTCGCCGGCGACCTCGCGCGCGCCGATCCGCGCGACGTCGAGCAGCTCCATCCCGACGATCCGCTCGACGACGGCGCTGGCGGCGACGAGCGTCGCGCCGCACGCGTCCGCCTCCCAGCCGGCGTCGGCCACGCGCGTGCCAGCCGCGTCGAGCGCCAGGCCGAAGCGGATCACGTCGCCGCAGGCTCTCGTGCCGGCGACGCCGGTCGAACCCTCCCCCGGCACCTTCCCCCGGCCCCGCGGCGAGCTCAGATGGTGCTCGTACAGCTCGGAGTCCACAGGGCGAGTCTAGAGCGGGCGAAGGGCCATGGCGCGAGGCTGCCATCATCGGTGCGCGTGAGCGCTCCCAGCTCCCCGAACGCTCCTGCGGGCCTCGTCGCGCGGCTGGCGCGCTGGGTCGTGCACCACCGTGCGCTCGCGATCGGCGCGTGGGTGGCGCTGCTCGTCGGCTTGCTGGCGCTCTCGGGGGCGGCCGGCTCGCGCTACGCCGAGACGTTCTCGCTGCCCGGCACGGACTCGCAGCGCGCCTACGACCTGCTGAAGGCCGACTTCCCCGGCCAGTCGGGCGACAGCGACCAGATCGTGCTGCACGCGCGCGACGGACGGATCGCCGACCACGCCGCGCAGGTCGAGCCGATGCTCGCGCGCGTCGCGCGGCTCCCGCACGTGAGCCACGTCTCCAGACCGGTCGTCTCGCGCGACGGGACGATCGCGTTCGCGACCGTCTCGTTCGACCAGCGCGCGAACGTGCTGGCGAGAGCCGACGCGCAGCGGCTGATCGACACCGCCCAGGCGATCGACTCGCCGGCGCTGCAGGTCGAGCTCGGCGGCAACGCGATCGAGCAGGCGCAGCAGCAGAGCTTCGGCACCGCCAGCGCGATCGGGCTGCTGGCGGCGGTCGTCGTGCTGCTGATCACGTTCGGCTCGCTGACCGCGATGGGGATGCCGATCCTCACGGCGGTGCTCGGGCTCGGCAGCGCGATCGGCCTGATCGGGCTGTTGACGCACGTGTTCGACGTGCCGTCGGTCTCGACCGAGCTGGCGGCGATGGTCGGGCTCGGCGTCGGGATCGACTACGCGCTGTTCATCGTCACGCGCTACCGCGAGGCCTACCGCGGCGGCGCGAGCGTCGAGGACGGCGTCGTCACGGCGATGGACACCGCGGGGCGCGCGGTGCTGTTCGCCGGCGTGACGGTGATCATCGCGGTGCTGGGGATGTGCCTGCTGGGCGTCGACTTCCTCTACGGGATGTCGATCGCGACCGCGCTCGGCGTGCTGATGACGATGCTCGCGTCGCTGACGCTGCTGCCGGCGCTGATGGCGCGCTTCGGCGAGCGGCTCGGGCGCTTCGGGCGCCGCGCGCGGCGGCGGATGGAGGACGGCCGCCCGCACGACCGCTTCTGGACGGCGTGGGCCCAGCTGATCGGCCGCCATCCGTGGGTCGCGATGCTGGCCGGGCTGGCGATCGTGCTGACGCTCGCGGTGCCGGCTCTGTCGCTGCGGCTCGGGCAGAGCGACGCCGGCAACGACGTCGCGAGTACGACCACGCGCCAGGCGTACGACCTGCTGGCGGAGGGCTTCGGACCCGGGTTCAACGGCCCGCTGCTGGTCGTCGCGCACGTGCCGGCGGACGCCGGGCCGGCGGCGGCGAGACGCGCGGTCGCGCGCGTGAGCGCGACGCTGCGCGACGCGCCCGGCGTCGCGACCGTCGGTTCGCCCGTGCTCAGCCCCAACGGCCGCACCGCGACGGTGCAGGCGTTCCCGCGATCGGCACCGCAGGACGCCGCCACGACGGACCTCGTGAACCGCCTGCGCGAGGAGACGCTGCCGCCGGTCGCGCGCGCGACGGGCGCGTCCTTCTACCTCGCCGGCTCGACCGCGATCGGCGTCGACTTCTCGCGCGTGCTGGCGGACAAGCTGCCGCTGTTCATCGGCGTCGTCGTCGCGCTCGCGGCGCTGCTGCTGCTGATCGTCTTCCGCTCGCTCGTGATCCCGCTGCAGGCGGCGGTGATGAACCTGCTGTCGATCGGCGCCTCGCTCGGCGTCGCGGTCGCCGTCTTCCAGTACGGCTGGCTGTCGAGCGTCGTCGGCGTGCAGGCCGGCCCGATCGACGCGTTCATCCCGGTGATGCTGTTCTCGATCGTGTTCGGCCTCTCGATGGATTACGAGGTGTTCCTGATCTCGCGCGTCCACGAGGAGTGGGTGCGGCGCGGCGACGCGAGCCGCGCGGTCGTGCAGGGGCTCGCCAAGACCGGCCGCGTGATCACGGCGGCGGCGACGATCATGATCTGCGTCTTCCTCGCCTTCGCGATCAACGACGACCGCGCCGTGAAGCTGTTCGGCGCGAGCTTCGCGATCGCCGTCTTCGTCGACGCGTTCGTCGTGCGCTCGCTGCTGCTGCCGGCGCTGCTGCAGCTGCTCGGACGCCGCACGTGGTGGCTGCCGGCCTGGCTCGACCGCCGCATGCCGCACCTCGCGATCGAGCCGCCGCTGCGGGCCGAGCAGGTCGCGGCCGAGGGCGTCGCGGCCGGCGTCGACGAGCCCGCGCTTCCCACCGGCGCAGCGCACCGATAGCTCACATATCGTCCACGGCCTCACCGCACGACCGAGGGAGGCCGTTCGATGCGATCCCGTTGCGCCCGCCTGGCGGGCATCGCCGCCTGCGCCGCTGCGCTCCTTGCCGGCTCCGCATCGGCTGAGACGCTCATCTACACGACGCCCGGCAGCACGACGGTCACGCTGCCGATCGGCGTCGTCAGGATTCATGTCGTCGCCGTCGGAGGCCGCGGCGGCGGGGTCACGGGGGGATTCGGCGCAGTCGTGAGCGGAGACGTGCGCGTGGACCGCGACCCGACCACCGGCGGCATGCCGCAGATCCGCGTGCTGGTCGCCGGCAACGGCGGGATCGGCGTCCCCGGAGTCGGCGGAGGCGCGGCTGCATCCGCGATCGCGTTCCCGACGCTGGCCGGAGGCGGGGGCGGAGCGTCGAGCGTGGAAACCTGCGTTCGCTTCGCGACAGACGGCTCCTGCGCGTTCACGCGTCAGATCGTTGCGGGCGGCGGCGGAGGGGCTGGCGGAGACGGGCTGCCGGGGACCGGCGGAGCCGGCGGGTCTGCGGGCTCGACGGCTGCAGACGGTTCGGCCGGCTCGTCGAGCGCGGCGCTCGCCGCGGCCGGCGGAGGGCTTGGCGCCACGGCACTCCGCGGGACCGGCGGCGCCGGAGCGGCCTCCAGCGATCCTGGCTGCGAAGGCGGTCAGGTTGGCGCCGGCGGCACGCTCTACGCCGGCGGCGCAGGCGGGCTCAGTGCAGATGCGGCCGGTCATGGCGATGGCGGTGGCGGCGGTGGCGGCGCCGCCGGTGGTGGTGGAGGCGGAGCTGGCGGTGCCTGCAGCGACGGCGCCATCACCTCCGGTGGTGGAGGCGGCGCGGGCGGCAGCCGTGTCCCGCTGGGCGGTCAGATCGCAACCGACGCGATCGGCCAGCCTTCAGTGACGATCACCTATGAAGTGCGACATCCGACGGTGACGATCGCCGCCCCCGTGGACGGAGCCGAGTACGCGCAGGGCAGACGCGTGCTCGCCTCATACAGATGCCTTTCTTCCTTCGTGTCCGCGAGCATCGCCTCCTGCACAGGCACCGTCGCGTCGGGAGCGCCGATCGATACGGCGACGCTCGGCCAGCGCGACTTCACAGTCACCGCCACAGACTCGCTCGGCCTCGCCTTCACGCGCACGGTGCACTACGTCGTGGTCGACCGGACGAGACCGCGGATCGCGCGGCTGAGGATCCGCCCGCGCACGCTCGATCTGGGCAGTGCCGATCCAGCCGCGACCGTCCGCTTCAGGCTGAGCGAGCCGGCCCGAGTGCAGATCGCCGTGCATCGCGCACAGCCGGCGCGCGCCGCGCGCGCCCGTGTGCGCGTCATCGCCGGCAAGGCCGGAGGGAACCGCTTCGTCCTGCGGCCACGGATCGGGAGACGGACGCTCGCCCCCGGCGCATACCGGCTGCGGCTCGTGGCGACCGATCCGGCCGGGAACCGATCGCGGCCGGTCGAGCGGCGCTTCGTCGTGACGGACTGACGGCCGGCAGCGCGGCCGCTACGGCTTGACCTTGAGCGCGTCGGCGAGACGCTGCTCGATCTCGCCCCGGTCGGCGGCGCCGACGATCGTCGTGGCGTGGCGCTGCGGGTCGACGATCACGACCGTCGGGGCGACCGTCACCTCGACCGTGCTGGTGATGAAGCCGTAGTCGGCGATGTCGGCGAGCGGAACGGACAGCGTGAAGGCGCGTCCGTCGAAGTGGGAGACGTGCAGCAGCTCGCGGTCGACCGCGCGCGAGTCGGCCGTGGCGGAGTCGACGAACCCGATCGCGATCGCCTTGTGCATCCGCAGCGCGGCGCGCACGGAAGCGACCGGGCCGTGGGTGTGGATCGGCTTGGTGTCGATGCGCCCACCGCCGCCCTTGCCGGCTCTCGCCGCGTTGGCGGTGGCGCTGTCGCTGTCGGCGGGCGCGTCCGCGCCGTTCTGCGTGCCGTTTGCAGTCGTGACGGCGTCGTGCGCCTTGTCGATCGCACGCGAGAGCCCGTCCACGCCGGGCGCCGCGCCCGAGCTGGACGGCTGCGCCGCCGGGGCGGGCGCAGCAGCCTCACCCCCGCTCTGGGACTTCGGCCGCAAGGCCACGAACCAGACCGCGAGCAGCAGCAGCGTCGCGCCCAGGGCGATCTGCATCGGACGGGAGACCTGAGACATCTCCCCCCTATTCGGCAGGAAGCGCGCAGAGCGTTAGCCCTGAGGGCGCGGCGGCACGGAGACGCCCAGCTCGCGCAGCTGCCCGGCGTCCACCGGCGCGGGCGCGCCGGTGAGCGGATCGGCGCCTGAGGCCGTCTTCGGGAAGGCGATCACGTCGCGGATCGTCTCGCGGCCGGCGAGCAGCGTGACGATGCGGTCGATCCCCATCGCGATGCCGCCGTGCGGCGGCGCGCCGTATCTGAGCGCGTCGAGCAGGAAGCCGAAGCGCGCCCGCGCCTCCTCGGCGCTCATGCCGAGCAGCTCCAGCACCTTCTGCTGGACGTCGGTGCGGTTGATGCGGATCGAGCCGCCGCCGATCTCGCTGCCGTCGAGCACGAGGTCGTACGCGCGCGAGCGCAGCGCGCCCGGGTCGCCGTCGAGGTCGCCCTCGGGCGCGGTGAACGGGTGGTGGAGCGGGGTCCAGCCGCCGTCCTCGACCTGCTCGAACATCGGGAAGTCGACGATCCAGAGGATCTCGTGGGAGCCCTCCGGGACGAGCGAGAAGCGCTCGGCCAGCTCCAGCCGCAGCGCGCCCAGCACGGCGCAGACGACCTTCGGCGCGTCGGCGGAGATCAGCAGCAGGTCGCCGGGCTTGCCGTCGAGCCGCTCGGTCACGCCCGCGAGCTCGGTCTCGGAGAGGAACTTCGCGATCGGCGAGCGCCAGCCGCCGCCCTCCTCGACGAACGCCCACACGAGCCCCTTGGCGCCGTAGGTTCTCGCCAGCTCGGTCAGCTCATCGAGGTCTCTGCGCGCAAGCTCGCGCGCGCCCGCGTTGATGCCGCGCACGACGCCGCCGCTCTCCAGCGCACCGGAGAAGACCTTGAACTCCGAGGACGCGAGCGCATCGCCCACGTCCGCGATCTCCATGCCGAAGCGCGTGTCGGGGCGGTCGACGCCGTAGCGCGCCATCGCCTCGTCGTAGCCCATGCGCCGCCATGGCGCCGGCGGAACGTCGAAGCCGGCGGTCTCGAAGATGGCGCCCATCACGGCCTCCATCGTCTCGATCACGTCGTCCTCGGCGACGAAGCTCATCTCGAGGTCGAGCTGCGTGAACTCCGGCTGGCGGTCGGCGCGCGTGTCCTCGTCGCGGAAGCAGCGGGCGATCTGGTAGTAGCGCTCGTAGCCGCCGATCATCAGCAGCTGCTTGAACAGCTGCGGCGACTGCGGCAGCGCGAAGAACGTGCCGGGGTCGATGCGCGCCGGGACGAGGTAGTCGCGCGCGCCCTCCGGCGTCGACCGCGTCAGGATCGGCGTCTCGATCTCGAGGAAGTCGCGCTCGTCGAGCACGCGCCGCATCGTCGAGATGACCTTGTGGCGCAGCGCCAGCGCCTCCTGCAGCGGGCGGCGCCGCAGGTCGAGCGTGCGGTGCCTGAGGCGGATCAGCTCGTCGACCGGGCCGTCCTCGTCGATCGGGAAGGGCGGCGTCTCGGCGTCCGCGTGCACGACCAGCTCGTCGACCGTCAGCTCGATCTCGCCCGTCGGGATGTTCGGGTTGACGTTCGCCTCCTCGCGCCGCACGACCGTGCCGGCGGCGGTGAGGACGTCCTCCGAGCGCAGCGCGTGCGCCGCTCTGTGCGCCTCGGGCGCGCGGTCGGGGTGGAAGACGAGCTGCACGATCCCGGAGCGGTCGCGCAGGTCGATGAAGATCAGCCCGCCGTGGTCGCGGCGGCGGTGGACCCAGCCGGCGACGCGCGCGGGCGTGTCGGCGCGCTCGCCGGTGAGCGAGCCGGCCCACGCGTCGCGGTAGGCGTTCGCGCGCGGCGCGGCTCTCACAGGCTCCTCCCGCGCAGCACGTGGTGGACGACCGTCCCCGGCGCGAGCGTCTGCTGCTCGCCGGTCTCGTAGTCCTGCAACGCGACCTCCTCGGTGTCCGCGATCGCGACGAAGCGCGCGCCGACGCGCGCTGCCTGCTTGTGCTGGCCCTTCAGCGAGCGGCCGGCCAGCTCGAGCTCGACCGCCAGCCCCGCGCGCCGCGCCTCGTGCGCGATCTCGAACGCGACCGCGCGGCTTGCATCGACGCCGACGTAGCCGACGAACAGGTCGACGACCGGCTCCGCGGCGGGCTGCTCGCCGGCGGCAAGCAGGATCCGCTCGATCCCCGCCGCCCAGCCGACGCCCGGCGTCGCGGGCCCGCCGAGCTGCTCGATCAGCCCGTCGTAGCGGCCGCCGCCGCCGACGCCCGACTGCGCGCCGAGCGCGTCGCTCGTGAACTCGAAGACCGTGCGCGCGTAGTAGTCGAGCCCGCGCACCAGCGTCGGGTCGACCTCGTACGTCAGGTCGGCGCCGTCGAGCAGCTCCCGCACCTGCGCGAAGTGCTCGGCGTCCTCGCCGGAGAGGCGGTCGAGCAGCAGCGGCGCGCCGGCCATGACGTCCCGCGTCCCGGGGTGGTCGGCGTCGAACGCGCGCAGCGGGTTGCTGTCGATGCGCCCGCGCACCTCGTCGCTCAGGCGGTCCTCGTGCGCGCGCAGGTAGGCCTGCAGCTCCTCGCGGTAGGCGGCGCGCGTCTCGGAGGTGCCGAGCGAGCCGAGCCGCAGGCGCACGTCTCTGACGCCCAGCGCTTCCAGCAGCTCGGCCAGCAGCAGGATCGACTCGGCGTCGACGGCGGGGTCGGCCGAGCCGATCGCCTCCGTGCCGACCTGCCAGAACTGGCGCTGGCGCCCCGCCTGCGCGCGCTCGTAGCGGAAGAACGACGACAGGTACCACAGCTTCACCGGCTGCGGCAGCTTCTGCATGCCGTGCTCGATGTACGCGCGCGCGACCGGCGCGGTTCCCTCCGGGCGCAGCGTCAGCGAGCGTCCGCCGCCGTCCTCGAACGTGTACATCTCCTTCTGCACGATGTCGGTCGAATCGCCGACGCCGCGCGCGAACAGCTCCGTCGCCTCGAACGCCGGCGTCTCGATGCGGCGGTAGCCGGCCGCGCCGAGGATCCTGCGCGCGGCCGCCTCGACGACCTCGCGGCGCGCGGCCTCCTCGGGCAGCACGTCGTACGTCCCTCGCGGGGCTTGCAGCTTGGCGCTCATCGCGGGCCGGAGGCTATCGAGCGAGCGCTTGGAGGAAGGGATTCGACTGGCGCTCGGCGCCGAGCGTCGTGATCCCCATGTGGCCCGGATGGACGACGGCGTCGTCCGGATAGGCGTCGAGCAGCTCGCCGATCGACTGCATCAGGCGCGCGTGGTCGCCGCCGGGCAGGTCGGTGCGGCCGATCGACTGCTGGAAGAGGACGTCGCCGGAGAACAGCGCCGTACCGTCCTCGTCCGCTGTCGCGTAGGTGACGTGGCCGGGGCTGTGACCGGGCGTGAAGCGCACGTCGAAGTCGATGCCGGCGAGCGTGAGGCGCTCGCCGCCGGCGACGAGCTGGTCGGCCTCGTAGGACTCGAACGGCCCGAAGCCCGGCCACGGCACGTATCTCATGATGTCCGCGAGCACCTGCCGCTCCAGCTCCGGGCAGTAGACGGGCGCGCCGGTGGCTCTGGCGACGGGCGCGACGGCGCCGACGTGGTCGAAGTGCGTGTGCGTGAGCAGGATCGCGTCGAGTCTCACGCCCCACTGCTCGATCGCCTGCAGGAGGCGCGGAGCCTCCTCGCCGGGGTCGACGATCACGGCGCGGTCGGCGCCCTCGCGGCGGACCAGGAAGCAGTTCTCCTGCACCGGCCCGACGGTGAGCATGCCGACCTCGATCATCTTTCGCGCAGTCTTCTGGCCTGCCGGCGGCGGTAGATGAAGAGGTCGGTGTAGTAGCCCATCGGCACGTAGACCGCGAGCATGAAGACGGCTATCGCGACCTTCGGGCCGAGCTGCTGGTTGCGGAAGAAGAACAGCAGCAGGACGAGGAACAGCGCCGCCGCGATCAGCGCACGGTTGACCGCGCCTCTCCACGTCGGCGGCTGGTCGAGCCGCGCCGCGCGCAGCTCTCTGGCGGTCGGCTTGCGCTCGCCGGCGGCCGGTCTACGGCCGGTGCGCCCGCGCGCTTCGACCTGCCCGGCCGCGTTGCCGCGATGCTTCGTCTGCCGCTTCTTCTTCGTCTGCGCCATCGCTTGGACTTTAGAGCCTTGCGAGCGCGCGCTCGATCAGGTGGGCGTCGGGGTCGAAGCCGGGGATCGGCAGGTCGGGCGGGAAGTTCGCGAACGCCTGCTCGGGCGCGAGGCCGATCAGCTCGGCGGTCGCCGGCTCGGCGTGCTTCGCGATCGCCGCCACGACGTCCGCGAGCGGAGCGAGGTCGGGCCGCTCGACGTTCATCGAGATCTGGATCTCCTGCTGCTTCTCCAGCCGCAGCCCGATCGCGCGCAGGCCCGGGAGCCCGTCGGGACCGCCCTCCCGGATGCGCGCGGCGATCGCGCGCGCCTGGTCGAGCGTCGCCGGCGGGCGCAGCGTCACGTTGAACGCGACGAGCGGCGGGCGCGCGGAGCACAGGGTCGTGCCGGCGGTCGGGTGCGCGGTCTCGGGTCCGAAGTCGGTCGTGAGCTCGCCGTGCGCGAGGCGCCGCGCCAGCTCCCGCGGACCCCCGCGGCGCAGCTCCGCGCGCGTGCGCCCCCGCGCGAGCGCGCCGTACACGAGGACCGGCAGGTCGAGGCGGCGGGCGAGCAGGTCGGCGGTGACGAGCGCCTCGGCGCAGGCGGCGCCGCGCGTCGTCTGGTCGAGGTGCACGATCGGCGCGACGTCGAGCGCGCCGACGTGCGGGTGGACGCCTTCGTGCCGCGTGAGGTCGATGCGCTCGACCGCGACACGGGCGCCGGCGAGGAGCGCCGGCGCGAGCGTGCCCGGCGGACCCGCGAGCGTGAAGACGCAGCGGTTGTGATCGGGGTCGCGGTGGACGTTCAGCAGGTGGACGCGCTCGTCCTGCGCGAGCGCATGCCCGAGCGCGTCGAGCGTCGCGTCGTCGCGGCCCTCGGAGAAGTTCGGGACGGCGAGGAGCGTGGCGGCGGGGGCGGGCGGCGGGATCAGATCACCCAGCGGCCGGCGTCGAGCACGCGCGTGCCGCCGACGTCGAGCGTCGGCTCGACGACCACCACGTCGAGGTGGATCGGGACCGAGACGGTCCCCCCGATGCCGGCGCTCGCACCGAACGCGACGTGGACGGTGCCGAGGATCTTCTCGTCCTCCAGCACGTTGCCGGTGAGGATCGCGGCGTCGTTGGTGCCGACGCCGAGCTCGGCGACGTTCGTGCCGCTCGGGCCGTGGGCCTGGAGACGCTCGATGAACTCCGGGCCGAGCGGTCCGTTGGCGGCGGTCAGATGGCCGTCCTCGACGGTGAGCAGCACCGGCTCGGGCGAGATGCCGAGCGGCGCGAGGCTGGTGGCGGCGAGCGTGCCGTGCCCCGACAGCGGCGCGATGAAGCCCTCGCCGGCGGGCAGGTTGCCGAAGGAGTTGCCGTTCGCGATCTCGCCGTAGTCGGCGAGGCCTCTGCGGCCTGTGAGATCGAGCGTGAGGTCGGAGCCGTGCGCGCAGCTGACGTGCGCCGAGTCGGCGGCTTCGAGCAGCTCGGTGACCTGCAGCGTGCGCGCCTTGAGCGCGTCGAAGTCGATCGCCATCATGCGCGCGAGCATGTCGGCGGTGACGCCCGGGAGCGTCGCGCCGCGGGCGCCGGCCTGCGTCGCCTGGCGGCGCGCCTCGGTGTGCGAGAGCGAGCGGCTCGTCGGGACGATGTAGACGTCGCAGGCGGCGAGCGCGGCGGCGATCGGCGGCGGCGGCTCCGTGCCGTCGTTCGCGCGCGCGTCCATCAGCGCGAGGACGGCGTCGGCCCCGTAGCGCGCGGCGGTGTCGCGCAGCGCCTCGGCGAGCACGCGCGAGTCGCCGTCGTAGTCGCCGATCACGAGCACCTGCTCGCCGCCTCTGATGTCGAGGCAGCGGCCGATCACGGTCTCGAGCGCGCGGTCGAGCTGCTCCTGCGGCGGCGTGGCGGAGGCGGTCATCGCGGGAGACCGTATCGCGAGCCTCGGGCGGGCGGCCACCGATACACTTTCCGTCCCCCGCCGGAGTAGCTCAGTCGGTTAGAGCAGCGGAATCATAATCCGCGTGTCGGGGGTTCGAGTCCCTCCTCCGGCATCGAGAAGTGCCTGCAAGTGCCTTGCACACGAGACCGGCTCGGCCACGGACTAGAGCTGGCGCGAGGACCAGAGCAGCGCGGCGAGGATCACCGACACGAGGCCCACGACGAGCCCGACGATCCACCCGGCAACGTCCTGTCCTACGAGCACGGCGCCCAGGATCACGGCGACGCCGATGATCCCGCCCGTGGCGATCAGTCGCATGAAGCCGCGCTCGATGCCGGTGCGGCGGCGCTCGCGGCCGGGCACCATGCCCTGGGGACGCTCCCGTCGCGCCTTGGGCGTGGACAGAGCGGGCTCGGCCGGCGCCGAACGCCGCTCGTCCGGGGTATGGGAGCCGGACCCTGAAGAACGCACACCTATGGTCTACCCCATCGGGACGCAGCCGATCTCGCCTTGTCAGCCAACAGTGGGCTTTTCAGTTCGCCGGCGTTCGCCTGTGCGTCGACGCCATCGGACGCGCGCGGCGGATCACAAGCGTGCGAATCGCGCCCTCGGTCGGTTGGGCGCGCCGCTGCGACACCGGAGTGGCCATGCCGGGCGCGCGTAGCGAAGGCGCGGACCGCTCGCGGCGCACAGCTCGTCGCGGTCGGCTCAACGCGCTGGGGAACCGGATGCGACGCTTCGGTCGCCGTCGGCGCGTCCCAATCACGGTTCTCGGCTCGCTCGCCACGGCGGCGGTCTTGGTGTTCGTGCTCGCCGGACGCCGCCACGAGTTCGCGGCCGCACTCGGCGACGCGACCGTGTGGGTGCTCGCGTTCGCGGTGCTGCTGCAGATCGTGGCGCTGCTCGGGCGGAGCGAGGCGTGGCATCTGAGCATCGAGGCGGCGGGCGGGACAGTGCCACGCCGCGCGCTCTACCGCGCCTCGAGCATGGGGGTGCTCGGCGCCCTGCTCAACGGGCAGCTGGCGGTCGCCGTGCGGATCGGTGCGCTGCGCCGCTCGTCCCCGCTCGTCAGCCCGCAGGTCCCGACGCTGGTCGCCGCGGAGTTCCCGATCCTCGCGATCGAGGCGACGTTGGCGGCGCTGACGTCATTCACCCTCATCGCCCCGCTTGGACTGCCGTGGTGGCTGCCGCTTGTCGCGCTCGCCGCGATCGCGGCCGCGAGCGCGGGCCTGCGACATCTCGCCCGCTCGACCGGTCGCGAGCTGTGGAGAGGCCTCACGGTCCTCCGCAAGCTGAACGGGGGAAGCCGCGTGATCGCGTTCGTGCTGCTCGCCGTCTTCGCGCAGATCTTCCGCAACTTGGTGCTGTTGCACGCGGTCGGCGTCCATGCCTCGCTCTTCGATGCGATCGCCGTCCTGATCGCGGTGGTGACGCTCAGCCAGCTCCCGGTCGGACCGAGCGTCGGTGCCGCGGCGGCGGTGCTCATCCTTGGCAGCAACGGCGTGCCGGCAGCCGCGGCCGCCGGAGTGCTGCTGACGGCGACCGGCACGGTCGGGGGCCTGTGCTTCCTCGGATGGGCCAGCGCCGACCGCATCTGGTCCGCCCGCCGACGCAGAGTCGACCGCGAGACCCAGTCCGACCGTCCGCTCTGATGCGCACGGTGCGCAACCGCACCGAGCCGGGAATGGAAGGGAGCGGGAGACGGCCGATTGCGGGCCGCAGGGGGATGCGGCCCGCGCGCCGTCACCCGCTCCCTTCGCTGGGAGGAAGGCACGACGCTCGCGTGCGAGCAAGGCAAGGCTCTGGGGGCATCGGGACTCCTCGAGTCGCTGAGTGCGAGCGAAGCTCGGAAGTCAGGTGACGCTGCGCGGTCGCGGCAATGCCGACCGCACCCCGTCGCGGGTGCCCTCCACAATCGAGGGTACTGGGACGCCGCGGGAAAAGCGAGCGGCGATGGAGGCGGCGGGAATCGAACCCGCTCGTCCCGAACAGACCGGCGCAGCACGCCGATAGCCGGGCATACCTGTCGCCCCCCGGAAGCGCACCGCGGGCCTCATCGCCGGTTCTTCCCCGGCAGCCTGCGCCCGCAACTCGGGCAGACGCGCGTCATGATCGGCCCCACATGGGATGCGTCGCCGAGCTCGTAGAAGCGGCGGTGGCGGTCGCGGCCGTAGACCTGCAGCTCGTGGCCGCAGGCGCAGGCGAATGGAGCCCGCGCCGCCGTCGCGATCGGCGCATCGGAGACGATCATCCGTCTCACGGCTCCCGCGCGCCACGGCCGCCCTCGTCCAGCCAGCGTTCGCCGGCGAGCGCGTCGGACGGCGTGTCTGAACCGGCGATCGCGCCGACGACGCCGGGAAGCGACGGGACGTCGCCTGCCGTCCCGCGCAACGCGTCGTTGGTCAGGAAGCGGAGTCCGACCAGCGATGCCAGATCCCGCTCGGATTCCAGCGTGCGCCCGCAGAGCGGGCATCTGTCCTGTGCGGCGCTGATCGCGACATCCAAGCCCGAGCGACGGATCCTGCAGTGCGAGCACTTGAACCAGGGCATGGCGTGCCCCTTCCGTTGATGTGCTGCCGACAGTAGCAGGAAGCATAATTCTTGAAACACAGTTCAGTAGTCTTCCCGCGATGGCCCAGTGGACGTTCCTCAGCAACCATGCCCAGGTGCTCCTCTGCGTCGCGCACGATCCGAGCAGCCGGCTGCGCGACATCGGCGAGCGCGTCGGGATCACCGAGCGCGCCGCGCACCGCATCGTCGACGAGCTCGTCGAGGCCGGCTATCTGACCCGCGAGCGCCGTGGCCGCCGGAGCCACTACACGATCGTCGACCACCTGCCGCTGCCCGATCCGCTCGTGCGCGAGCAGCGCGTCGCCGACCTGTTGCGGCTGCTCGCGCCGTCCTGATCCCGACGCGAGCGGTGCTACGGTGGGACGGTCGGTCGCCTCGTCGCGATCGTGCGTTCGCCCGGTCCTCCTTGACCTCTCTGCCTCGCGATCGCAGCCCTTGAGAGGCTCGCGAGGAGCGCCGTGAACGTCGCCATGCTGGCTCCCCCCTGGATCGCGGTGCCACCGACGGGATACGGGGGCGTGGAGTCGGTCGTCAGCGTGCTCACCGAGGCGCTGGTGGCGCGGGGGCTCGAGGTGACGCTGTTCTGCGCGCCGGGGTCGACGTCGAGCGCGGACGTCGTGCCGCTGCTCGCCCATTCGCACCCGGACGAGATCGAGCGGTCGCTGTACGAGGCCGACCACGTCGCCCGCGCGTTCGCCGAGATCGAGACCGCGCTGCCCGCCTTCGACGTCGTCCACGACCATTGCGGCTTCACGGCGCTCGCGATGGCGGACCGGCTCGCGACGCCGTTCGTGCACACGCTGCACGGACAGTTCACCGCCTCGACCGCCGCCTTCTACTCCCGCCACGGACACAAGGCGGCGCTCGTCCCGATCAGCCGCACGCAGCTCGCGTCGGCGCCGGCGGGTCTCGCGACGATGGACGCGATCCCCAATCCGGTCGACGTCGCGGCCTGGCCGCTGCGCGAGCGCAAGGACGACTACCTGCTGTGGGTCGGGCGGATCACGCCCGAGAAGGGCCCGCACCGCGCCATCGCCGCGGCCCGCACGGCAGGCGTTCGGCTGGTGCTGGCGGGCGTCGTCCAGCCTGGCCAGCGTGCGTTCTTCGAGCGCGAGGTCGCGCCGCATCTCGACGGCGAGCGGGTGCACTACGCGGGCGAGGTCGGCGGTGCGGCCAAGCGCGCGCTGTTCGCCGGTGCGCGCGCGCTGCTGATGCCGATCCGCTGGGAGGAGCCGTTCGGGATGGTGATGGTCGAGGCGCTGAGCTGCGGAACCCCCGTGATCGCCTTCCCCGAGGGCGCAGCCGCCGACCTCGTGATCGACGGGAGGACCGGGTTCCTGGTCGCCGACGAGGCCGCCATGGCCGCGGCCGTCGGCCGGCTGCCGGAGATCGCCGCGCGCGACTGTCGCGCCTGGGTCGCGCGGCACTGCGACGTCGACGTGGTCGCCGCCGCCTACGAGCGGACGTACCGGTCGGCCATGCAGTGCGACACCGCGGGGAGCGCTGTCGCGCTTGTCTGAGCGCACGCTCAGCGTCCTGGACGGCAGCACCTTCCTCGTCGGCGATCGCCGCGGCGACATGCGCGCAGAGGAGGGGCGCGAGCACGGCTTCTTCTCGGAGGACACGCGCTTCGTCTCGCGCTGGGTCCTGCGCGTCGACGCGACGCCGCTGCAGCTGCTCGGGTTCGACCAGGACGCGCACTATGCCGCCCGCTTGTTCCTCGCCCCGGGCGTGAGTCCCGACGTCGCGGCGCCCTACTCGGTCATGCGGCGGCGCCTCGTCGACCACGTGTGGATGGAGGAGATCACTCTCACCAACCACCGCCACGCCATCAGCGAGCTGGCCGTGACGGTGGAGGTCGACACCGACTTCGCCGATCTGTTCGAGGTCAAGGACGGCGTCGTGGCGGTACGCCACATCGCCTTCCACCACGACGACCGCACATTCGTGCTCGCCTACGAGCACGGAACCTTCCACCGCTCGATCGTGGTGGCCGCGAGCCGTCCGGCGACGATCACCCGCGAGGGCTTCGCGTGGGCGCTGCGGCTCGCGCCCGGCGAGCGGTGGTCGACGACCTTCACCGTCACGCCGCATGCCGCCCAGCCCGGGGCGACGTTCGCGCGGCGCGAGGTGCGAGCCGATCTCGATGAGCTGACCCGGCTCAAGGCGGTCGAGCTCGACGCGTGGCTCGCCCGCGCGCCGGCGCTGGAGACCGAGGACGCCGCCCTCGGGCGCACGTATCGCGCGAGCCTCAGCGACCTCGCCGCGCTGCGGCTGCATCCCAAGCTGGCCGAGCACGCGACGCTGCCGGCGGCGGGGCTGCCGTGGTTCATGGCGCTGTTCGGCCGCGACAGCCTGATCGCCAGCTACCAGGCGCTGCCCTACCTGCCGGGTCTCGCCGCCACCACGCTGCGCGCGCTCGCCGCGCATCAGGCGTCGACGCGCGACGACTTCCACGAGCAGGAGCCGGGCAAGATCCTGCACGAGCTGCGCTTCGGGGAGCTGACGGCGCGGGGCGAGCGACCGCACTCCCCGTACTACGGGTCGGCCGATGCGACCCCGCTGTTCCTCGTGCTGCTCGACGAGTACCACCGCTGGTCGGGCGACGACCGGCTCGTGCGCGACCTGGAGCCCAACGCCCGCGCGGCGCTGGCGTGGATCGAGGACGAGGGCGACCTGGACGGCGACGGATACGTCGAGTACGCCCGCCGCAACCCGCTCACCGGGCTCGTCAACCAGTGCTGGAAGGACAGCTGGGACGCGATCCAGTTCGCCGACGGCACGCTCGCGAGCGGACCGATCGCGACGTGCGAGATCCAGGGCTACGTCTACGACGCGCAGCGGCGGGCCGCGCGCCTGGCGCGCGAGGTGTGGGGCGACCCGGCGCTCGCCGAGCGGCTCGAACGTCGCGCCGCCGACCTGCGCGAGCGCTTCCGCCGTGACTTCTGGATGCCCGACCGCGGCTGCCACGCGCTCGCGCTGGACGGCGACAAGCGCCAGGTCGACAGCCTCACCTCCAACATCGGCCACCTGCTGTGGTCCGGGGTGCTCGACGAGGACGAGGCCGCCGCGGCTGCCGCGCGTCTGCTCGGCGAGGAGCTGTGGTCGGGCTGGGGCGTGCGGACGCTCGGCGCTCGCGAGCGCGGCTACAACCCGCTCGGCTACCACACCGGCACGATCTGGCCGCACGAGAACTCGCTGATCGCGGCCGGCCTCGCGCGCTACGGCCACCATGAGGCGGCGAGAACGATCGCGTCCGCGATGCTCGGCGCGGCGCCGCACTTCGAGCACCGCCTGCCCGAGGTCTTCGCCGGCTATGCGGCAGCGGAAACGTCGGTGCCCGTCGCCTATCCCACCGCCTCCCGACCGCAGGCATGGGCCGCGGGAACCCCGTTGCTGCTGCTCACCACCCTGCTCGACCTTCAGCCGGGCGACGACGGCGCCGCGGCCGCGGCTCCCGGCCTCGTGCTGCGCCGGCGCGCGGGCACCGCGGTCAGCGTCGGCAGCGTGGTCAGCTCGGCGTAGCGAGCATGAACAGCTCGATCTCGAGATCCGGGCCGACGTGGTGGTTGGAGATGAACGCGAGCACGCGCCGGCCGCTGAGGCGCTCGACCTCGGCGATGAACTTGTGCTGCATCGCCGTCTGGAACGCGCTGCGCGTCTCCTGCACGATCGCGCTGCGCTCCAGCTCGATCATCGTCTTCTCGACGTCGGTGTAGACCCCGCCGAGCACGCACGCCAGCAGGTCCTCGCCCATCATGCGGCTCTTCGCGTTCGCCGGCGCGCGACCGTAGTAGCGCTCGTGCAGGGCGGACATCGAGCTGCTCACCGCGTCGAGCAGCTCGTCGCCGTCCAGGCATCCATCGGGCACGACCATCGCAGCCCGTTCTTTCCCACCCTCGATTCGAGGCGTGCGTGCGCGTGGCGGAGAGCGGGGGCCGTGCGGACGTCGGTCACGAGACCGAACCTGTCCCTCGATAGTAGAGCTACGCTGACTGAATGCGCGATCACGATCAGCCGGCGTCGACAGCCGACAGGGCGATGCGCGCGGCGCGCGGCGAGATCCTCACCGCCGTCTCCGACGGCATCGTCGCGTTGTTCAAGGAGTTCTACGGCAAGGGCCCGACGCGCGCGAAGACCTACTACGAGGACGACCTCGTCGTCTGCCTGCTGCGCGGCGGGTTCACGCGCGTCGAGGAGACGCTGCGCGACGCCGGCCGCGGTCACGAGGTGATTCTCCAGCGGATGGCGTTCCAAGATGTCATGCGCGACCGCTTCGAGGCCGTCATCCAAGAGGCCACCGGCCGGCGCGTGATCGGGTTCATGAGCGGCAACCAGCAGGACCCGGACATGCTCTGCGAGATCTTCGTGCTGACCCCCAGCGACTTCATCGACGAGGACCCGCCGGCGGAATCCTGAGCGGCCCTGTTGCATGCCGGCGCCGACGGGCGTACGGTGGTGATTCCAGGAGGGCATTCGCGACGGGGTTCGGTCCGGAGGGGGACCGCGCAGCGCCGCCTGACTTCCGAGCTTCGCCAACCAGCGACTCGAGGAGTCTCGGCATGACCAAGCAGCATGCCGCCGCGGCAACCGTACCTCCGCCACTCGCCGACGACGGCCCCAGCGTCAATTTAAGCGCCGACCAGGACGCCTTCACCGCGCTCGCGCGCGGATTCGTCCAGGCGTTCAACGATCGCGACGGCGACGGGCTCGTCGCGTTGGCGCACTCGCGCATCGTGTTCCGCCCCACGACGCTGGTCGGCCATCGCCGGACCTACAACGGCCACGCGGGGCTGCGACGCTGGGTCGCGGAGATCGACGCCACCGGCGTGGACTTCCAAGTCCACATCCGCGAGATCCGCCCGCTTGCACCCAGCGGCTTCCTCGTGCTCTCCAAGCTGCGCGTCGCCGACGAGCTCATCACCGACTCCGCGATGATCGCCTCCGTGCACCAGGACAAGATCATCGAGGCTCACGGCTACCTCAGCGACGAGGGGATGCTCGCCCACCTCGGCCTGGTTCCACATGCGCCTGTGCTGCCGCTCTGAGATCCGCCGCAGCGGACGAGCTCGATGACGGAGCCGGATGCGCCCGACGGCGACGCACGCGAGCTGGCGCGTGCGGCGATGCAGGCACGCCGTGAGCTCGAGACGCGGGTGGAGCAGGACGCCGATCAGTCGGCAGCGGATCTGAATCAGACGCAGGCGGACGCCGACCAGACGGCCGCGGACCTCGACCAGCACGCCGCGGACGCCGACCAGACGCTCGCAGAGCGGGATCAGCACGCCTCCGACCGGGACCAGGCGGCGGCCGATTGGGAGCGCGCGCATGCGCCCGCCGATTCGACGGTGATCGAGGCACGCGAAGCCTCCCGCGTCGAGCGCGAGCAGGGCAGTCGCGAGCGGGAGCGCACAGCGGCGGGACGCGCAAGGACCACCGCGCAGCGAATCGAGACGGCGACCCACCGTGACGAGATCGCGCGGCTGCGCGACCTGACCGCCGAGGCGCGCGATCGGATCGCCCAGGCACGGGACGATGCGGCCGCCGCACGCGACCGGGACGCCGCGGTACGCGAGCAGCGCGCCACCGAGGCCGGAATGATGGACGACGCGATGCTCGCGCTGCGACAGGTGCGGCGAGCGGCCGCCGAGGCGCGCCAGCGCGCGGCGGACGAGCGAGCCGCGGCGGCGGCCGATCGCCGCGCCGCGGCGGACGACCGCGAGCACGCGGCGAGCGACCGCCGGCTTGGCGGGCTGGACGAGCTGACCGGCGTCCTGCGCCGCGGCATGGGCGAGCTGGCCTTGACGCAGGAGATCGACCGCGCGCGCCGGCTCGGACGCCGCTTCGTACTGGCGGTGCTCGACGTCGACGAGCTCAAGGACGTCAACGACCGCGCCGGCCATGCGGCCGGCGACGCGCTCCTGCGCGACGTCGCGATCGCGATCACGTCGACGCTGCGCTCCTACGACATCACCGTCCGCTGGGGCGGCGACGAGTTCGTCTGCGCGATGTCCGACGTGACGCTCGAACTCGCCGCCGAACGCATCGCCGACATACAGCGCACGCTCAGCGCACGCAACCCCGCCGCCTCGATCAGCGCCGGACACACCGCCCTGCGCGACGACGACACGCTCGACGCCGTCATCGCACGCGCCGACGTCGAGCTCTACCTCGCCAAACGAGGCTCCAGCACCTGATGCGACCGTCGCAACCTCGACATCCGTAGTGCCCCGCGATGGCGGCTCGCCCGGCGCGGCGTAGCGTCGGACGCTCCGGCAACAGCGGCGAAAGGAGCGCACGCCATGCCCGAGACGATGAAGGCTGCGATCTTCGAGGGGCACGAGCGGATCGTGCTCGGCGAGCGACCGGTGCCAGCGTGCGGGCCCAACGACGCGATCGTGAAGGTGACGCTGACGACGATCTGCGGCACCGACGTGCACATCTGGCGCGAGGAGTATCCGGTCGAGCAGGGCCGCATCGTCGGCCACGAGCCCGTCGGCGTGATCCACCAGCTCGGCGAGGCCGTCTCCGGCTATGCGGTCGGCGACCGCGTGCTGGTCGGCGCGATCACGCCGTGCGGCAGCTGCTTCTACTGCCAGAACCACGTCGAGGCCCAGTGCTCAGGCCACGAGGACGACTGGAAGATGATCGGCGCGTGGCGCCTCGGCAACGCGATCGACGGCGTGCAGGCCGAGTACTTCCGCGTCCCCTACGCGCAGGCGAACCTCGCGAAGATCCCTGACGACCTGTCCGACGAGCAGTGCGTGCTGCTCGCCGACATCGCCTCGACCGGGATCTCCGCCGCCGAGACCGCCGAGGTCGGGATCGGGCAGACGGTCGCCGTCTTCGCGCAGGGCCCGATCGGCCTGTGCGCGACCGCCGGCGCGCGCCTGAAGGGCGCGGCGCTGATCATCGGCGTGGACGCGATCGAGGGGCGGCTCAACCTGAGCCGGCAGATGGGCGCCGACGAGGCGATCGACTTCACGCAGGAGGATCCCGTCGCCGCCATCAAGCGGCTCACCGGCGGGCGCGGCGTCGACGTCGCGATCGAGGCGCTCGGCAAGCAGCAGACGTTCGAGTGGTGCCTCGACGCGACCCGCCCCGGCGGCGTCGTCTCGAGCCTCGGCGTCTACGGCGGCAAGCTCGAGGTGCCGCTGGAGTCGTTCGTCTACGGCATCGGCGACAAGCGGATCCTCACGACGCTCTGCCCCGGCGGCAAGGAGCGGATGCGCAAGCTGATGGAGCTCGTCCGCCACGGCCGGCTCGACCTCTCCCCCCTCATCACGCACCGCTTCGCGCTCGACCAGATCGAGGACGCCTACGAGCTGTTCGGCAACCAGCGCGACGGCGTCGTGAAGGTCGCGCTGACACCCTGACGCGCAACCGATGGCGCCTATGACGTCGTAGGCGCCACCGCTCCTGCGCCCACCCCACGACTTCGCGCCACCGCACTAGCTTCCGGTCGGTGCACAAGACCACGATCCGCTTCGGCGACGACACCTACGGCGCGCTGCGGGCGCTCGCCCGGCGGGAGGGCATCCCGATCTCGCACATGATCCGGGAGGCGGTCGTCGTACGGCTCGCCGTCGGGGTTCGACCCTCGGACACCGCGGAGCTGCGCCGCGACGTCGACCTGCTCGACGAGCGCCTGAGACGGATCGAGCTTGCGCTGAGCCGTCGGCGCTTATGACCCTTCGCGGCCCTTCCCGTTGCCGCGGAGCCGCACGAGCCCGGCCGGTATGCGCCTCCCCCAGCGCGACCGGCCGGTGCTCGTGCCCCCACCCGAGCCGTGGCCCCATCCCGTTCGGCCCGAGCGAGCTCAGCGCGCTGAAGGACCTCTGAGCTCGGCTAGTCGCTGTTCGTAGACGACGACCAGCTCCGACAACGGCACCTCCATCGCGTCGGCGATCGCCACCACGGCGAGGAACGACGGCAGCGATTGCGCGCGCTCGAGCGTCCCGATCGTCTTGCGGTTCAAGCCGGCGTCGGCGGCCACCGCCTCCTGCGAGAGGCGCTTCCGCCCGCGGAGCTCGCGGACTGCGGAGGCGAGCGCCTCGCGGACGTGCTCAGGCGATGTCGGCACTTCGGAAACTCTCGTGTGCCCGAAGGCCCGGCGCCACCCATCCGAGGGGTCAAAATGAGTAGTCGACTGGCCAAATGCCGCTCAGGAGATGCTCGGCGGGCAGGCGCCCGCGGGCCCGGGGGCTTACTCTGGACTCGCTGATCAATTGAACGTCTCTGTGCATTTAGAGGTGGCAGCGCGCTGACGTCGTGCACGGGAACTGCACAGCTATGCGCAGGTTTCCTTTAGAGTCAGCGACGTTTTTCCCCGCGAACGCCCTCAGAGAGGGTCGCCGGAGCGGCTGCGTCGGCCCAACCTTCGGCGATCGGGCATCGCTTGTCAGAACCCCAAGGAAGGGATCGATACACGCTGCCCACGCTTCAGCAGATTGCGTCGCCGCGTACCCGTGATCGCCCAACGATCGAGGTCGCGTCCAGACGGACCGCACCGCGTCGCCGCCGCGCGCCGAGGACGCATGGGCGCGTTCGCGCGAGCGGCAAGTTCCTCACCGTCGACGGCGAGAAGCTCTACCTGCGCGGCGTCACGTACGGGACCTTCCGCGAGCGACCCGGCGAGGGACTCTTCCCTGCCCGCGCGATCGTCGCGGCTGACTTCGCCGCGATGGCGGCGGCCGGCGTCAACACGGTGCGCACGTACACCGTGCCGCCGATGTGGCTGCTCGAGCTCGCCGCGACGCATCAGCTGCGCGTGCTCGTCGGGATTCCCTGGGAGCAGCACATCGCCTTCCTCGACGACCGCGCGCACCGCGGCGCGATCGTCGCGACGGTGCGGGAGGCGGTGCGCGGCTGCGCCGGCCACCCGGCGGTGCTCGGCTACGTCGTCGGCAACGAGATCCCGCCGAGCATCGTCCGCTGGCACGGGCGCCAGCGCGTGGAGCGCTTCATCGAGCGGCTCTACCGCGCGGCGAAGGCGGAGGACCCGCGCGCGCTCGTCAGCTACGCCAGCTATCCCTCGACCGAGTTCCTGCACCTGCCGTTCCTCGACGTCGTCTGCTTCAACGTCTTCCTCGAGCAGCCGGACGCGCTCGCGCGCTACCTCGCCCACCTGCACACGCTCGCCGGCGATCGCCCGCTGATCGTCACCGAGCTGGGGCTCGACAGTCGGCGCAACGGCCGCGACGCCCAAGCCGCGGCGCTGCGGACGCAGGTGCAGGCCGCCTACGAGGGCGGCTGCGCCGGCTGCTGCGTGTTCGCGTGGACCGACGAGTGGCACCGCGGCGGGGACGAGGTCGCCGACTGGGACTTCGGCGTCGTCGCACGCGATCGCACGTCAAAGCCGGCGCTCGCGGCGCTGCACGAGGCGTTCGCGCACGTCCCGTTCGCGCCGCGCACGGACTGGCCGGCGGCCTCCGTCGTCGTGTGCACCTACAACGGCAGCGAGACGATCGCCGCGTGCGTCGACGGCGTGCGCGCGCTCGACTATCCCGACTGCGAGCTGATCGTCGTCGACGACGGCTCCACCGACGGCGCGGGCGAGCTCGCGGCCGCCCACGGCGCCCGCGTCGTCCGCACCGAGAACCGCGGCCTCTCGGCCGCCCGCAACACCGGCACCGCGGCGGCGCGCGGCGCGGTGGTCGCGTTCTGCGACGACGACTGCGTCCCGGATCCGCAGTGGCTGCGCTACCTCGTCCACACGCTGCGCGAGCGCGGCGACGCGGGCGTCGGGGGGCCGAACATCCCGCCCCCGGACGGCCTCGTCCCCGACGCCGTCGGCCACGCGCCCGGCGGCCCCATGCATGTGCTCGTCTCCGACACCGAAGCCGAGCACATCCCCGGCTGCAACATGGCCTTCTGGAGAACGGCGCTCGAGCGGGTCGGCGGCTTCGACCCGCGCTTCCGCGTGGCGGGCGACGACGTCGACCTGTGCTGGCGGATCCAGGACGCCGGCGGCACGCTCGGCTTCAGCCCGGCCGCGCTCGTATGGCACCGCGCGCGGCGCTCCGTGAAGGGGTACCTGCGCCAGCAGGCCGGCTACGGGCGCGCCGAGGCGCTGCTGGAGCGCAAGTGGCCTGAGCGCTACAACCACCACGGGCACGTCAGCTGGACCGGCACCGTCTACGGCGGCAAGGTGCGCCGCAGCTTCGGTCGCTGGCGCTGGCGCGTCTACCACGGCACCGGCGCCAGCGGCCTGTTCCAGTCCGTCTACGGGCGGCGCGGCGGCGACCTGTCCGCCTTCCCGCTCACGCCGGAGTGGCACCTGCTGCTGCTCGCGCTCGCGGTCGCGGCGCTGCTCGGCGGCCCGATCGCGCTGCCGCTGCTGGGCGCGTGCCTGCTCGCGATCGCCGGTCAGGCGCTTGCCTGGACGCTGGCCGTCGTGCTCGCGCCGCCGCGCTCGCGGCGCCGTCGCTCGCAGGTCCGCACGCTGCTGTTCGCGCTGTGCATGCTGCAGCCGACGGCGCGCCTGTGGGGCCGGCTGCATTGCGGCCTGACGCCTTGGCGGCGGCACGGTCCGCGCGTGCTCGCGCTGCCGCGGCACCGCCGTGCGACCGTCTGGAGCGAGCGCTGGAGCCCGCCCGAACGCTGGATCGAGCGGCTGCAGGACGCACTGCAAGCGGACGGGGCGCAGGTCGTGCGCGGCGACGACTACGACACGTGGGACCTCGAGGTGCGCGTCGGACCGCTGGCGGCGAGCCGCGTGCGCGTCGCCGTCGAGGAGCACGGCCGCGGACGTCAGCTCGTGCGCCTGCGGATGCGCCCGCGCGTGTCCGCGCATGCGGCGGCGACCAGCGTCGTGCTGCTCGGGCTGGCGGCCTCCGCGGCGGCGCGCGGCGCGCTCCTCGCGACGTGCCTGCTCGCCGTCTTCTCGCTGTGGCTGCTCGGCGGCATGGCGCTGCAGGCGGCAGCGGCGGTCGTGCTGCCGAGCCGCGCCGCCGCGCGGCTGGAGGACGCGTGAGGCGGCGGCGGCAGCTGCGGCGCGGGGGCCGGCGCGGCGGCTGGGAGCTGTGGCGCGTGCTGCCGCGCACGCTCCCCTACCTGAAGCCGTATTGGAAGCTCGGCGCGCTCTCGTTCGTGCTGATGATCGTCGCGTCGCTGGCGACGATGGCGCAGCCGTGGCCGCTGGCGTTGATGCTGAACGTCGTCAACGGCGATCCGCCAGGCCCGGTCGGCTCGGTCTTCCTGTTCGGCCAGACGGACAAGCTCACGGTGCTCGGGATCGCGACCGCGCTCGGCTTCGTGACGGTGGTCGTCTCGCACGGCCTCACCGTCGTCAACAGCTACCTCGACTCGAAGCTCGAGCAGCACATGGTGCTCGACCTGCGCAGCGACCTGTTCGAGCACGCCCAGCGGCTCTCGCTCGCCTTCCACGACGAGCGCCACACGGGCGAGCTGATGGGTCGCATCAACTACGCCGCCTCGTCGCTCGGGCTGATCGTGATGGCGATCCCGCCGATCGCCCAGGCGCTGCTCACGCTGGTCGGGATGGCGGTCGTCGCGGCGCTGATCGACCTCAAGGTCACGCTCATCTCTCTGAGCGTGATGCCGTTCATGTACTACTCGCTGACGCTCTACGGCAAGCGCATCGTGCCCCGCCTGGAGCGCGTGCAGGGACTCGAGTGGCGTTCGCTGTCGATCGTCAACGAGGCGATGTCGATGCTGCGCGTGATCGTCCCCTTCGGGCGCGAGCACTACGAGCACCGCCGCTTCCGCGAGCAGGGCGAGACGGCCGCGCGCGAGCGCGTGCAGCTGACCGTGCGCCAGACGCTTTTCAACCTGGCGGTGACGACCTGCACCGCCGCCGGCACCGCGCTCGTCTTCTACTTCGGCTTCCGCGACCACTTCAACGGCGAGATCTCGATCGGCGAGCTGGTGGTGCTGCTGTCCTACATCTCCGCGGTCTACACGCCGCTGGAGCAGATCAGCACGACGCTCGGAAACCTCCACCAGCAGCTCGTGCAGCTGAACGCCTCGTTCCAGCTGCTGGACATGGATCCGGAGATCAGAGAGGCCCCCGACGCAGTCGCGCTCGGGCATGCGCGCGGGGAGGTCGAGCTCGACGGCGTGCAGTTCGCCTACAGAGGCCGCGTGCCGGTGCTGCGGGACGTCTCGCTGCACGTCGAGCCCGGCTCGCGCGTGGCGATCGTCGGGCCGACCGGCGCCGGCAAGACGACGCTGCTGAGCCTGCTCGTGCGCTTCTACGACCCGCAGCGCGGCCGCGTGCTGATCGACGGCGTCGACATCCGCCGCGTCTCGCTCGCCTCGCTGCGCTCGCAGATCGCGCTCGTGCTGCAGGAGCCGCTGCTGTTCGCCGGCTCGGTCGCGTCGAACATCAGATACGGCCGGCTCGACGCGAGCATGGACGAGGTGATCGCCGCGGCGAGAGCGGCGAACGCGCACGACTTCATCACGCGCCTGCCGCACGGCTACGAGACGCTGCTCGGCGAGCGCGGCACCGGCCTCTCCGGCGGCGAGCGCCAGCGCGTCTCGGTGGCGCGCGCGTTCCTCAAGGACGCGCCGATCCTCGTGCTCGACGAGCCGACCTCGTCGATCGACTCGAAGACGGAGGCGGTGATCCTCGACGCGCTCGACCGGCTCGCCGTCGGGCGCACGACCTTCACGATCGCGCACCGCCTCTCGACGATCCGCGAGGCGGACCTGATCGTCGTGCTCGACCACGGGCAGATCGTCGAGCGCGGCACCGACGAGGAGCTGCTGCGCAAGGGCGGCCTGTACGCGCAGCTGCACGCCGCCCAGGCGCGCGAGCGGCGGCGCAACGGCGCGCTCGCGGGAGGGGCGCCATGAGCGGCGCGCCCCAGGTCGTCGTGCTCGGGATGATGACCAAGATCCCGGTCGCCGGGGTCGTGTGGCAGACGCTGCACTACCTGCTCGGGCTGCAGCGGCTCGGCGTCGAGCCGTACTACGTCGAGGCGCACGCACGCAATCCGTCGATGCTCACGACGACCGCCGAGGCCGACGGCGCCGCGCTCGCGGCCGGCTTCATCGACGGCGTGATGCGCCGCTTCGGGCTCGCCGACCGCTGGGCCTACCAGGCGCTGCACGACGACGGGCGCTGCTACGGCATGAGCGAGCGTGAGCTGCTGGCGCTCTACGACCGCGCCGCGCTGATCGTGAACCTCCACGGCGGCACCGCGCCGCGGCCGGAGCACGTCCGCGGCGGCCGGCTCGTCTACCTGGAGACCGACCCGGTGCAGCTGCAGGCGGAGCTGGCGCAGGGCGTGCCCGAGACGATCGAGTTCCTCGAGCAGCACTGCGCCTTCTTCACGTTCGGCGAGAACTGGGGGGCGGCCGACTGCGGGCTGGCCCCGACGGCGCGCTTCCACTTCCGCCCCACGCGCCAGCCGGTCGTGCTCGACTGCTGGCCCGCCGCCGAGCGCACGCGGCCGTGCTTCACGACGATCGGCAACTGGCGTCAGGAGCACTGGCGCGACGTGACGCTCGACGGGCGCACGTACACGTGGAGCAAGCACGTCGAGTTCGCGCGCTTCCTGGGCCTGCCGGCGCGCACCGGCCGCGAGTTCGAGCTCGCGCTCGCCACCTACACCGCGGACGACCGCGCGCTGCTGACCGGACACGGCTGGCGCGTGACCGAGGCGGCCGCGATCTCCGACGACGTCGATGCATACCGCCGCTACGTCAGCGAGTCGTTCGGCGAGCTCACGGTCGCCAAGGAGCAGAACGTCGTCCTGCGCTCGGGCTGGTTCAGCGACCGCAGCGCCACCTACCTCGCCGCCGGCCGCCCGGTGATCACGCAGGAGACCGGCTTCTCGAACGTCCTCCCCACCGGCACCGGCCTGCACGGCTTCGCGACGCTCGACGAGGCGGCCGCGGCCGTCGAGGCGGTCTGCGGCGACTATGCGGCCGCCTGCGAGGACTCGCGCGCGATCGCGCGCGAGTGGTTCAGCAGCGACGTCGTGCTCGCCGAGCTGCTGGCGCACTGCGGCGTCGCGACGGCCAGACGGCAGGCGCGCGCGACCGCGCTCGCGCACGACCTGCCGCTGGCGGTCGAGCGGCGCCGGCCGCTGCGCCTGCCGGCCGCGACGCACGCGCGCATCGTCGGCGCGCGCGTGCCGTTCGGGCCGCGCGCGCCGGCTGCGGAAAAGCCGTTCGCGAGCGTCGTCGTCGTCTCGCACGGCAGCGAAGCGCTCACGCGGCTGTGCGTCGAGAGCGTGCTCGCGGACCCGGGCGCGCCGCCGTTCGAGCTGATCGTCGTCGACAACGGCTCGCAGGACGGATCGCGCGCGTACCTGCAGACGATCGCGCGGCGCTTCCCGAACGTGACGCTGCTGCTCAACGAGCGCAACCGCGGCTTCGCCGCCGCCTGCAACCAGGGCCTCGCCTGCGCGCGCGGCGAGCTGCTCGTGCTGCTCAACAACGACGCGATCGTCCCGCCCGGCTGGCTCAAGCGGCTCGCGGCGCATGCCTCGGAGCCGCGGGTCGGGCTGATCGGCGCGGTCACGAACCGCATCGGCAACGAGGCCGAGGTGCCCGGCGACTACACGACCTACGGCGCCTTCCTGGCCGCGGCGGCGGAGCGCGCCCGCACGCACGCCGGCAGATCCTTCGAGCTGCCGATGCCGGCGATGTTCTGCCTGGCGCTGCGGCGCGACGTGCACGACCGCCTCGGCCCGCTCGACGAGGACTACGGCGCCGGCACGCTCGAGGACGACGACTACGCCGAGCGCGCGCGCCGTGCCGGCCTGCGGCTGGTCTGCGCGGAGGACGTGCTCGTGCATCACTTCGGCGAAGGCTCGCTCGGCAAGCTGTACGCGGACGGCTCGCACACCGCCCTGCTCGCCGCCAACCGCGCGCGCTTCGAGCGCAAGTGGGGCGTGGCGTGGCAGCCGTACGGCAGGCGCCACACGGTCGAGTACGAGCGGGTGCGCGAGCGGGTGCGCGAGCTCGTCGCGGAGCTGCCGCCGGAGGGCGCCGTGATCGTCGCCAGCCGCGGCGACGAGGAGATCCTGCGCTTCGAGGACCGCGCCGGCTGGCACTTCCCGCAGGGCCCCGACGGCGTCTACGCCGGCTGCTACCCGGCCGACGGGACGCAGGCGGTCGCCGAGCTGGAGCGCCTGCGCGAGCGCGGAGGGCGCTGGTTCCTGCTGCCGAAGACGAGCCTGTGGTGGCTCGAGCACTACCGCGAGCTGCGAGCCCACCTCGCCGAGCGCTACCGCGAGGTCGTCCGCGAAGAGGCCTGCGTCATGTACGCGCTGGAGGAGGCGCGATGAGCGCGGCGACGCTGGAGGCCGTGCGCGAGCGGATCGCGGGCACCGCGCCCGAGGAGACGCGCCTGCGCACGCTGCTGGTGCTCGCGCACGAGCTGCTGCGCCAGCGGGAGCTGCTCGCGCAGGCGCACGCGGCCACCCCGCGCCAGGAGCCGGCGGCCGCCGCCGACGGCGGTGCGCCGGTCGAGGACTACGGCGAGCTGGTGCAGCGCGTCCGCGAGATCGCGCTCGCGACGCTGCCGGCCGATGCGCGAGTGCTCGTCGTCAGCCGCGGCGACGACGCGCTGTTCCCGCAGGGTCTCGCGGCCGCCCACTTCCCGCAAGGGCCCGGCGGCGTCTACGCCGGCTACCACCCCGCCGACAGCGGCGCCGCGGTCGCGCACCTGGAGGAGTGCCGCGCCGAGGGCGCGGAGTTCCTGCTGCTGCCGGCGACCGCCTTCTGGTGGCTCGACCACTACGGCGGGCTGCTGCAGCACCTGATGGGACGCGGTCGCGTGCTCCACCACGACGGTCACTGCGTCATCTTCGATCTCCGCCTCGAGCGGTGAGAGGTATTCGCCATGCCTGATCGCCCGACCGTCCTGTTCATCTGCCACAACCATCCCTCCGTGCGGCCTGGCGGCGCGGAGGCCTACGCGCTCGAGCTGCACCGCCACCTGGTGGCGGCCGGCGACGTGCGCTCGGTCTTCCTCGCGAAGGGCGGACCGCCGCTGTCGCCCGCCGGCCGCGTGCACCTCGGCACCTACGTCGCGCCCGTCGACGACCGCCCGGACGAGTACTTCTTCTTCACGGAGGAGTGGATCTACGACTGGACGTTCGGCACGATCCGCTACGACAAGCAGCCGTACACGAAGCACTTCCGCGCGTTCCTGGAGGCGATCGAGCCGGACGTCGTGCACCTCCAGCACACGATGTTCTTCGGCTACGACATCCTGCGCGAGATCAAGAACACGTGCCCGGACGCGGCGATCGTCTACACGCTGCACGAGTTCATGCCGATCTGCCACCGCCAGGGCCAGATGCTGCGCGCGACCGACGACACGCCCTGCATGCAGGAGTCGCCGCGGCGCTGCAACGAGTGCTTCCCGGAGATCGACCAGCAGACGTTCTTCCTGCGCAAGCGCTTCGTGCAGTCGCACATGTCGGTCGTCGACCGCTTCATCGCACCGAGCGAGTTCCTCGGGCAGCGCTACGTCGACTGGGGCCTGCCGGAGGAGAAGGTGATCGTCGAGGAGTACGGCCGCACGCCGCCGGCCGGCGAGGCGGCGATCCAGCCGCGCAGGCACCGCGACCGCTTCGGCTTCTTCGGCCAGCTGACGCCGTTCAAGGGGCTGCAGGTGGTGCTCGAGGCGATCGCCGAGCTGCACGGCGCGAATGCGAGACAGGATCCGCTGCTGGCGGCGCTCGAACGCGCTGCCGGGCCGCAGCCCGACGCCGCGTCCGCGGGCGACGAGGAGCCGCGGCCGCACGTGCGCATCCACGGCGCCAACCTCGACCTGCAGCCGGGCCAGTTCCAGAACCGCATCGCCGAGCTGCTCGAGCGCGCCGGCGAGCACGCGACGTTCATCGGCGCGTACAACCACGACGACCTGCACGCATACATGGAGGAGGTCGACTGGGTGATCATCCCGTCGATCTGGTGGGAGAACTCTCCGCTGGTGATCCAGGAGGCGTTCCACTTCGGGCGCCCGGTGATCGCCAGCGACATCGGCGGGATGGCCGAGAAGGTGACGCACGAGGTCGACGGGCTGCACTTCCGGGCCAACGACCCGACGAGCCTCGCCGCGACGATGCGGCGGGCCGCAACCGAGCCGGGCCTGTGGGAGCGCCTGCACGGCGGGATCCGGCCGGTGTATCGCATGGAAGAGCACGTGCAGTGGCTCTCCGAGCTCTACCGACAGCTCCTCGACGGCAAGGTGGTCGCCCATGCCTGAATCCCGCACCGCATCCCTGGCAGCGAGTCGCGCCGTCGCGAACGGCGTCGTGCCGCCCGGCCGCATCGACGCGCTGACGTTCCTCGGCGCCAGCTTCATGCTGGCGCTGGCGAGCGGGTTGGGCGACGGCGACGGCCGACTGCGCGGCTGGCTGCTCGACGACGACAGACGCCAGCGGCTCACCGTCGCGAAGCTTGCCGCCGACGGCGGGACGGCGGTCCTGCTGCTGGGCGGCGGGCGCAGACCGCTCGCCACGCCGCTGACCGGAAGCATCGAGCTCGAGCGGGCGGACGGCCAGCTCGCGCTGGAGCCGGTGAGCGTCGCCCAGGCGAACGTCTCGCCGGAGCAGCTCGGCCAGAGGCTGCGCGACGCGCTCGACGCCGGTTCGCGCACCGTCCTGCCGGAGCGCATCCTCACGCGCCTCGCGCGCGCAAGCGGGGCGCTGTCCGACGCCGGCGGCGCGCTGGCGGCGCTGCACGAGGCGGCCCGCGAGCGGCCGCCGCGGCCGATCGGCGGTCCCTCAACGGCGTACACCGCGCACGTCGACGGCTTCTGGCGCGTGGACCGCTCCTCGTACTACATCGAGGGATGGGCGTTCGACCGCGACGCGCAGCTGCGCTCGCTGCGGTTGGTGACGCCCGAGGGGCGACGCGCCGAGCTGCTGCCCGCGGCGTTCCGCTACGACCGTCCCGACGTCTCCAGCCACTTCGGCGCGCCCCCGAGCGAGCGGCTCGGCTTGCTCGCGTTCGTGGAGCTGCCGGAGCCCTGCGCCTGCGACGACGGCTGGGTCCTGCAGGGAGAGCTGCCGGGCGGCGCCGGCTTCGAGATCGAGGTCCCCTCCGTCACCGACGAGCCGGCCGCCGTTCGCACGACCGTCCTCAACGACGTGGAGCTCGACACCGGCGACGGCCGGCTGCTGCGCGCGCACGTCGCGCCGGCGTTGACGCGGCTCCAACGGCGCTTCTCGGAGGCTGTCGAGATCGAGGCGGTCGACCAGCACGGCACGCCGCCCGCGGACCCCGAGGTGACGATCGTCGTGCCGCTCTACCGCCGCACGGAGTTCCTGGAGCACCAGCTCGCCGAGTTCGTCCACGACCCCGAGATCCACGGCGCCGACCTGATCTACGTGCTCGACTCGCCCGAGGAGGCCGCGCGCCTGCGCCGCTTCGCGCGCCACCTGCACGAGCTCTACGGCGTGCCGTTCCGGCTCGCGACGCTGAGCACGAACGGCGGCTACTCGACGGCCAACAACCTCGGCGCCTCGCTCGCGCGCGGGCGCAAGCTGCTGCTGCTGAACTCCGACGTGCTGCCCGCACGCCCGGGCTGGCTCTCGCGGATGGTCGCGTTCTACGACGAGAACCCGCGGATCGGCGCGCTCGCCCCCAAGCTGCTCTACGAGGACGACTCGATCCAGCATGCCGGGATGCACTTCGACCGCAACCTCGAGTGCGTCGGCGAGGTCGGGTGGTGGAACGAGCACTTCTACAAGGGCCTGCACCGCCGCTTCGAGGCCGCCAACGTCAGCCGCCCGGTGCCTGCCGTGACCGGCGCCTGCCTGCTGATCGACGCGGAGCTGTACCAGAGCCTCGGCGGCCTGCGCGGCATCTACGTGCGCGGCGACTACGAGGACAGCGACCTGTGCCTGCGCCTGCGCGAGCAGGGCCGCGAGTCGTGGTACCAGGCGGACGTCGAGCTCTACCACCTCGAGGGCCAGTCCTACCCGACGCCCGAGCGGGCGGCGGCCTCGCGCTACAACCAATGGCTGCACAGCGACGTCTGGCGCGACACGATCGAGGAACTCGAGGAGGCTGCATGAGCGGATCCCCGTCCGCCGCCGTCGGGACGCCCACGGTCCAGGTCGAGGCGGTCGAGCTCGCCCCTCGCGGCGAGCGCCTGCAGGCGCACCTCGAGCGTCCGGCCGTCGGCGACCAGGAGCTCGGCTTCTCGCTCCCCGTCTCGGGCTGGGCGCTGGCGCCGGAGGGCGGGAAGGTGGCGGTCGAGATCGCCCACGGCCGGCAGGTGCTGCGCCGCCTCCCCCGCGGCGTCGGGCGCCCGGACATCGGGCGCGCCTTCCCCGCCGTGGCCGGTGCCGACCGCTCCGGCTTCTCGCTGCTGCTCGACGCGCTCAAGCTGCCGTGCGCGTTCGAGCTGCAGGTGAGCGGGATCGTGGAGGGAGAGCACACGGAGCCGATCGCGCGCGTGCGCGGCGGCCGACAGCCGTTCGCGCCGCTGCCGCTGAACGACCCCGCCCACCCCGCGCCGCTGCTGCTGACGACGCTCGGCCGCAGCGGCTCGACGCTGCTGATGTCGCTGCTGGGCGAGCACCCGCAGGTCCTCGCCTACCGGCCCGCGACCGACGACTCGCGACCGTTCGCGTATCAGCTCGACGCCGCGATCGCGATGGCGGCCCCCGCCAGTCGCATGCGGCTGCTCGACAGCGCCGTCCAGGGCGAGGCATGGTGGCTCGGACGTCGGGCGATCCGCTACGAGGAGCTCCGGCAGCTCGACGAGCCGCTGCGCGAGCTGCTGCTCGGCGCGCCGGTGGAGCAGCTGCTGCGTTCCGCCCTCGACCAGGCGGCGTCGTTCGCGGGCGGTCTGGCGGCCGCCCAGGAGCGACCGGACGCGCGCTACGCGGCCGAGAAGTGCGGCCCCGGGTACCTGCCGCGGCTGCTGCGCGAGCTGTGCGCCGACAGCCGCGAGATCTTCCTCGTGCGCGACTTCCGCGACGTGCTCGCATCGATGCTCGCGTTCAACGAGAAGCGCGGCTACGCCGCGTTCGGACGCGAGCACGTCGACAGCGACGAGCGCTTCGTGCAGTGGCAGGCCGTCATCGCCGCCACGCTGGCGGCTGGCTGGCGCGAGCGCGGCGACGGCGCGCTGCTCGTCCGCTACGAGGATCTCGTCGCCGACGTGCCCGGCTCGCTCGCGCGCCTCCTCGACTACCTCGAGCTCGACGCCGCCCCGCGGCTGGTCCGCAAGCTCGCCGACCGTGCGCATGCGCGCCTGGATCGCATCCAGCACCGCACGACCAAGAGCGCCAGCGCCTCGAGCGGCCGCTGGCGCAAGGACCTCCCGGCGCCGCTGCAGGAGCTCGCCAACGAGGCCTTCGCCGATCCGCTGCGGGAGTTCGGGTACGCGTGAGCGAGCGCCCGCACATGGTGCTGGCCGCAAACGCCGCGGGCCGCGAGCGGGCCGGCGGCCACCTGTGGGCGCTCGCGCAATGGGCGCTCGGCCTGCGGGCCGCCGGCGTGCGGACGACGCTTGCGCCGCGGGCGACGGCGGACGCGCTGCGCGGGATCGCGCCGCTCGGCACGCCGGGCGACGCGCCGGCGGCCGGCGTGCTGAACGTGATGGGCTTCCTCGCGCGCGACGCGCTGCCGGGAGACGGGCCGCGGGTCTTCCTCGACATCGACCCCGGCTACCCCCAGATGTGGCGCGAGCTGCGCCTCGCCGACCTGCTCGCCGGCCACGACCGCTTCGTCACGGTCGGGGCGAACGTCGGCCGCGCGGACTGCGCGATCCCGGACTGCGGCGTCGAGTGGATCCACACGCCGCCGCCCGTCGACCTCGACGCCTGGACGCCGGCGCCGGACGGCGGGCGCGCCTTCACGAGCGTCGCGACGTGGCGCAATCCGTACGGGACCGTCTCCTTCGGCGGCGCGACGTACGGCTCGCGCGTGCACGAGTTCCGGAAGTTCCTGGAGCTGCCGCGGCTCGTCGACGCCGCGTTCGAGCTGGCGCTCGACATCGACGCGGCCGAGGCGCGCGATCTCGCCGCGCTGGAGCGCAGCGGCTGGCGGCTCGTCGACCCGCGCGCCGCGGCCGGCACCCCGCAGGCGTACCGCGACTACATCCGCGGCTCGCGCGCCGAGCTGTGCATCGCCCAGCAGATGTACGTGGCCACGCGCAGCGGCTGGCTGTCCGATCGCAGCGTCTGCTACTTGGCGAGCGGCAAGCCGGTGCTCGCACAGGACACCGGATTGAAGGATCATTACCCCGTGGGCGAGGGACTGCTGACGTTCTCGACCGTGGAAGAGGCCGCCGCGGGCGTCGAGGAGATCGAGCGCGACTACGCGCGCCACAGCGCCGCCGCCCGCGCGCTCGCGGAGGAGTGCTTCGACGCGCGTGCGGTGCTGGAGCGCCTGCTCGCACGGCTGGCGCTGCCGCTGGAGGCGGCCGTCGGATGAGCGCCGTGGAGACGCAGACGGTGCGCCGGCTCAACTGGGGCTGCGGCACGCAGCCCGAGCCCGGCTGGATCAACTCCGACCGCAAGCAGGCGCCGGGGATCGACCTCAGCTGCGACATCCGCGAGGGCCTGCCGCTCGCGGACGGGTCGATCGACTACGCGGTCAGCATCCACGCGCTGCCGGAGGTGCCCTACCCCGACCTGCTCCCCGTGCTGACCGAGCTGCGGCGCGTGCTGAAGCCCGGCGGCACGCTGCGGCTCGGCCTGCCGAACCTCGAGCGCGCGATCGACGCCTACCGCCGCGAAGACCGCGACTGGTTCCTGATCCCGGACGACGAGATGAGCAGCCTCGGCGGCAAGCTGATCGCGCAGCTCGTCTGGTACGGCTACTCGCGCACGCTGTTCGTGCCCGAGTTCGCCGAGGAGCTGCTGCGCAGAGCCGGCTTCTCGCAGGTGCATCGGCTCGCGCAGGGCCAGACCGCGAGCCCCTTCCCCGACATCGTGGCGCTCGACGACCGACCGCTGGAGAGCTTCTTCGTTGAGGCCGTCAAGTAGCCCCCCACCCGCTCCGCGGACGCCGTCACGCGTGGTGCGCAGCTCCGACCCCCTGCCGATGAGCGCCCCGCTCGTCGGGCGCCACGTCGGGCAGCCCGCAGTCGGCGCGCTCGACGACGACCTGGTGATCGCCGGCTGGGCGCTGTCAGCCGAGGGGCCGCTCGCGCGCGTGCTCGTGAGTGCAGGCGGCGCGCCGCCGCTGCACGTGTCGGTCGATCGGCCGCGGCCCGACATCGCGGAGGCGTTCCCCGATGTCGAGCACGCCGAGCGCAGCGGCTTCCATCTGCGCATCCCCGCGAGCGTCGTGGAGCGCTTCAGCGGCGAGCTGATCGTCGAGGCCGAGCTGGCCGAGGGCCGCCGCATCCCGCTGTGGCGGATCGCGCTCGCCGAGCCGGCGGCGGCGGCACCCGCAATCGCGCAGCCCGACCGCCGCAGACGGCTGCGCCGGCGCGGGGCAGCGGCGTCGCGACCCGCCCCGCCGCCCGCCGCGCCGCCGCCGCCAGCTCCCGCCGGCCTCGCCCCCAGCCTGCTCGACGACCCGTTCCGCGTGGTCGCGCTGATCTCCGCCTACAACGAGGGCGACATCGTCGAGCCGGTGCTGGAGCACCTCGCCGCGAACGGCGTCTGGTCCTACCTGATCGACGACGGCTCGACCGACGACACGGTCGAGCGCGCGCGGCGCTGGCTCGGCCGCGGCCTGCTGGGGATCGAGCGCTTCGAGGGCTCCGCCGACGCAGGCGGCAAGACCTCGTGGAGAGCGCTGCTGGCGCGCAAGCGCCAGCTCGCCTGCGAGCTCGGCGCCGACTGGTACATCCACCACGACGCCGACGAGATCCGCGAGGCGCCGTGGCCCGGCATGTCGCTGCGCGACGCGATCCGCTGGGTCGACCGCGTCGGCTTGAACCTGATCGACTTCCGCGTGCTCAACTTCTGCCCGGTCGACGACGCCTACCGCGCCGGGATGGATCCCCGCGAGCACTTCACGCGGTGGGAGGAACCGGCGGAATACGACCTGATGCAGCGCAAGTGCTGGAAGGCGGGACAGCCGGGGCTCGACCTCGCCGAAGGCGGGCACGACGTGCGCTTCGCGGAGCGCCGCATCTTCCCGCTGCGCTTCCTGCTGCGCCACTACCCGATCCGCGGCCAGGCGCACGGCCGCCGCAAGGTGCTCGAAGAGCGCAAGGGCCGCTTCGTCGACGACGAGCTGGCATACGGCTGGCACAGACAGTACGACCACATCGCCCAACCCGACCACGTGTTTCTGCGCAACCCGGCGACGCTGCGCGCCTTCGACCTGGAGCAGATCCGCCTGGAGACGCTCGCGCGCGACGGGCAGGCCGCCGCGCCGGCCGAGCATGCGGCGCCGGTCTCCGGCCGCGGCGTGCTCGAGCAGGTCTCGCCGCAGACGCTCGGCGGCTGGGCGGTGCGCGACGACGGCGAGCCGGTGCACGTGCAGCTGTGGGACGGCAGCCGGCTGATAGCGACCGTCGCGGCCGACCAGCCGCGCCCGGACCTCGCCGAGCAGGGCATCGGCGACGGTCACAGCGGCTTTACGCTGCCGACGCCGCGCGAGCTGCTCGACGGCAGACCGCACTGGATCTGGGCGACGGTGGCCGGCGGCGAGACGGCCCTGCGCCGCGCGCCGCTCGTGCTGCACGCGGCCGGGCGCCTGTCGCTGACGGCGACGCCGGCGCCGGCCGCGGCGCCCGCGGTCGAGGTCGGATGAAGCCGGCCGTCTCCGTCGTCATCCCCTGCTTCAACCTGGGGGCGTACGTCGACGAGGCGGTCCAGAGCGTGCTCGACCAGACGCGCTCCGACGCCGAGATCCTGATCGTCGACGACGGCTCCGACGACCCCGTCACGCAGCACCTGCTCGCCTCCTACCGGCGGCCGCGGACCCGCGTCGTCCGCACCGCCAACCGTGGCGTGTCGGCCGCGCGCAACGCCGGGCTGGAGGAGGCGCGCGGGCGCTACGTCTCGTTCCTCGACGCCGACGATCTGCTCGAGCCGCGCTTCCTGGAGCGCCTGATCGGGCGGCTCGAGGCGGACGACGCGCTCGCGTTCGCGAGCTGCTGGCTGACCGCCTTCGGCGAGCGCGAGTTCGTCTGGGAGCCGGAGCGCTGCGATCTCGCCTGGCTGCTGGCGGAGGACACCGTCTGCACGGCCGCGCCGGTGCGGCGCGAGGCGCTGCTGGCGGTCGGCGGCTTCGACGAGCGCCCTGAGCTCGACGGCTACGAGGACTGGAAGCTCGCGATCGACCTCGTCGAGCGGGGCCACCGCGGCGAGATCGTGCGCGAGCGGTTGTTCCGCTACCGCATCCGGCCCGGCTCGAAGACGAGCGAGCGCTGGGGACCGCGCCGCTACATGCGCGTCTACGAACTGCTGCTGGCGGAGCACGCCGACAGCTACGCCGCCCACGCCGACGGCGTGCTCGACGCGATCGCGCAGCGGATCGCCGCGCTGGAGGCGGGATTCGCCGGCGGCCCGCCGCCGCGGCCGAAGCTCGACGGCGAGCCCTGGCGCACCGCGATCCCGCGGCTGGAGCGCCACCGGCGCGGCTTGGAGCAGGCGCTGGAGGAGCGCAGCGAGGCGCCGCAGGCAGCGCCGCGGGACGCGCGACCCGCGATCTCGTGGGGTTCGCTGCGGCGGACGGAGCCGGTGAGCCGCGTCTGGGGGCTCGACCGCGGCCAGCCGGTCGACCGCTTCTACGTCGAGCGCTTCCTGGAGGCGCACGCCGCCGACATCACGGGCGACGTGCTGGAGGTCAAGGATCCCGGCTACGCGAAGCGCTTCGAGCGCGGCGCGCGCTCGTACGCGGTGCTCGACGTCGCCGAGCACAACGAGCAGGCGACGCTGATCGCGGACCTCACGCAGCCGGAGTCGCTGCCGCCTGAGGCGTTCGACTGCATCGTGCTGACGCAGACGCTGCAGTTCCTGTTCGCGCTCGAGACGGCGGTCGCCAACCTCCACCGCGCGCTCGCACCCGGCGGCGTGCTGCTGGCGACCGCACCGTGCGTGAGCCGGATCGACTACGAGGCGGGCGTCGAGGCCGACTTCTGGCGCCTCACGGCCGCCTCGGCGCGCCGGCTGTTCGCGCGCGCCTTCGGGGGCGAACGCGTCGACGTCGAGGCGCTCGGCAACGTGCTCGCGTGCACCGCCTTCCTGCAGGGCCTCGCGAGCGAGGAGCTCGACCGCGCCGAGCTGGAGCGCCACGACCCGTACTTTCCGCTGCTGATCGCGGTGCGGGCGGTCAAGGCGGGCGAGCGTCGCGACCGGCCGCTCACGCTCGGGGGCCGGCTCGACACGGCGAGCGACGAGGCCGTCGGCGGCTGGGCGCTCGACCGCGCCGCGCCCTGGCGGCGGCTCAAGCTCGACGTCTTCGACGGCGAGCGCCGGATCGGCTCGGCGTGGAGCGACCGCCTGCGGCCCGACCTCGCACGCCCCGGCAAGAGCGGCGGCACCGTCGGGTTCCGCTTCGTCCCGCCGGCATCCCTGCAGGGGGAGCCCCACGACGTGCGCGTGACGGTCGCCGGCGACGGCACGGCGCTGCCGCGCCCACCGCGCGCGGCGCTGCGCGGCAGCGCGCTCGACCACCCGCGGCCCGGGACGCCGCTGTCGCATCCGTGGCTCGAGATCGCCGGGTGGGCGGTCGGCGAGGACGAGCCGGTCGCGGCGGTCGAGCTCGCCTGCGACGGCAGGCCCTTCCGCCGCGTCGCGCTCGACCGGGCGCGTCCCGACCTGATCGCCGCGTTCCCCGACTGCGCATGGGCTGCGCGCGCCGGCTTCGCGACGCGCGTCAGCCTGGCCGGCATGGCGGCGGACGTCGACCTCGAGCTGCTGGCGGTGCTGGCGGACGGGCGGCGCGCGCCGATCGGGCGGATCGCCGGCGAGCCGGCCGCGCCGCCCGCCCTGCCCGTCACGGTCCTGCTCGAGCCGCTCGACGGCGGCATCGACGGCTGCACGGCCGTGCTCGGCCAAGACGCGCCGGCCACGCGCATCCGCGTGCACGGGCCCGCCGGGCCGCTGGGCCATCCCGGGCTCCAGGCCGTGTCCAACCGCAGCGCGGCGGTCGATGGATCCGGCGATCTCGTCTGGCTGGCGGACGGGCGCGAGGACGTCGAGCCCGACTTCCTCGCGTCGGCCGCGGCCGCCCTGCGCGCGCAGCCGGCGGCGGCGTTCGCGGCCGCCGCGGCGCCCGGCGAGGAGCCGCCGGCCGATCCGCTCGTGGGCGTCCTCAGCGGGACCGCGCTCGGCGGCGCGCTGCTGGTGCGCGTCTCGGCGCTGCAGGCGATCGGCGGGATCGACGAAGGCGCCGCGAGCGTGCCGCGGGCGCAGTGGGACCTCGCGATCCGGCTCGTCGAGGCGGGCTACGCGTTCACCGCCGTGCCGGCGCTGAGGCGCGATGGGATCACGATCCCCGCGCGCACGAGCGACGAGGACGTGCGCACGCTCTACCGCAAGCACGCGCAGCTGTACGAGCCGCGTCTGCGCGAGGTGCTGCTCGAGCGCGAGCGGATCGTCGGCGGACTGCTGCGCACGAGCCACCTCGCCGAGCGTGCGCTGGAGGAGCAGCTGCAGCCGCAGCTGCGGGCCCGGCGCCGCGAGCGCGACCGGCTCGGCGTCAAGCTGCGGCGTCCCCCGGCTGACGATCCATGGGGCGACCTGCGGCAGCTGGAGCCGCTCAGCCCCTTCTGGGGCGGCGAGCGCGGGCTCGTCGTCGACCGCGCCTTCATCGAGCGCTTCCTCGCCGACCACGCCGGCGACGTCGGGGGACGGGTGCTGGCCTACCACGACAGCGCCTACGCGACGCGCTACGGCCGTCACCGGCTGCGCGCGTGCGACGTGCTCGACGCGGACGCGACCAACCCGGCGGCGACCGTCGTCGCCGACCTGCAGCACGCGCCGCGGCTGGCGAGCGGCGCCTACGACTGCGTCCTGCTCCCCCACGTGCTGCAGCTGCTGGCGGATCCGGCCGCGGCGCTCGCCGAGTGCGCGCGCGTGCTGAAGCCCGGCGGCGTGCTGCTCGCGACCGTCCCGGCGGCGGGGCGGATCGAGGACGGCCCGCGCACCGACCACTGGCGCTTCTCCAAGAGCGGCTTCGCGGCGCTGCTCACGCAGGCCTTCCACGCCGACGACGTCGAGCTCGAGGGGTACGGCGGCACCGACGCCACGCTCGCCTTCCTCGCCGGGCTCGCGGCCGAGGAGCTCGACGCGGAGCTGCTGCACGCGCGCGACGACGAGCCGCCGCTCGTGACCGCCGCCCGCGCGGTCAAGTCGCAGGAGGCCTCGCGGTGACGCCCGCGTCGGAGACCGCGGTCGTGATCACCTGCTACGGGCTCGGCCGCTGGCTGGGCGAGGCGGTCGCGAGCGCGCTGGCGCAGACCGCGCCGCCGCTGGAGGTCGTCGTCGTCGACGACGGCTCGACCGACCCGCGCACGCTGCAGGCGCTCGACCGCCTCGAGCGCGAGGAGCCGCGCGTGCAGGTGATCCGCGCCGAGCACCGCGGTCCGGCCGCCGCGCGCAACACCGGCATCGCCGCCACGACCGCACCCTACGTCGTGCTGCTCGACGGCGACGACCTGTTCGAGCCGACGTACCTGGAGCAGGCGGGCAGACTGCTGCGCGAGCGCGAGGACCTCGCCTTCGTCTGCTGCGCGCTGCAGGCGTTCGGACGCGCGTCGTACCGCTGGAAGCCGCCGCAGTACACCGTCGCGGAGGCGCTCGGGCGCGGCGCGTGCGGCCACATCTCGACCGTCTTTCGCCGCTCCGTGTGGGAGGACGGGGCCGGCTTCGACGCCGCGCTGCCGTCCTACGAGGACGTCGACTTCTGGCTCGACGCGCTGCGGCGCGGCCTGAGCGGCGTGATCCTCGACGAGGCGCTCGTGCGCTACCGCGTGCGCCAGGGCTCGCGCTACCACTCGGCCGTGGTGCGCGGCGACTACCTGCCCGCGAAGGCGCAATTGCTCGACAAGCACCTCGCCGCCTCGCGCGTGCGCGGCGAGGACGTGCTCGTGACGCTGATCGACTTCGAGCGCGAGCTGACCGGGCACGTCGCCGCGATGCGCGACCGGCGCACGCGCGTCGAGGCGCAGCTGGCCGACGTCGAGCGCGAGATCGAGCAGACGCGCGCCGTGCTGGCCGAGCGCGAGCTGCCGGCGGTCGACTGGCGCCGGCCGGGGCCGAGCGCCCCGGGCGCCGTCGAGCGGCACCTGAGCGAGCGGCTGCTGCACGAGCTGTGCCCGCCCGGCGTCGCGCCGGAGCGCATGCTGCGGATCGCGGCGGGAGACCCGTGGCCGGCGGGAGCGAAGCCGGCCTACGACCTCGTCGCGGTCGCCGGCGCGCTCGAGGGCGCAGCCGATCCGGCGGCCGCGCTGGAGCGCTGCCAGGCGGCGCTGCGTCCGGGCGGCACGCTCGTCGTCGCGGCCGCGACGACCGCACGCGGCGAGGGGCGCCGGCGCGGCTTCACGGAGGCGTCGCTGCTGCGGCTGCTGTGCGAGCGCTTCCCGCCGGGCGCGGTGCGCGTCGCCGCCGGCGGCAACCTGATGACGACGCTGTGCGCGATCGCCGACGCCCCGCTCGAGGTGCTGTCGCCGCTGGAGCTCGACGCGGTCGACCCGGAGCACGCGACCGTCGTCGCGGGCGTCGCGCGGCTGCCGGGCGCGTCGCGTGCGCGCGGCCTGCGCCGCCGGCGGCCGGAGGCCGGCGACGGGGTGCGGCCGCCCGTGACGAGGCACGCCTCGCCCACTCCGCGCGCGGCGATCCTCTGCTACCACCGCGTCGCCGCGCTGCACCCGGACGTCCACCGCCTGTGCATGCCGCCGGAGCACTTCGCCGCGCACATGGAGCTGCTGGCCGAGCGCTACCGGCCGGTGCCGCTGGCGCAGCTGGCGGCGGAGGCGGTCGCCGGCGAGCTGGCGCCCGGAACGGTCGCCGTCACGTTCGACGACGGCTACCTCGACAACCTCGAGATCGCCTCCCCACTGGCGGCCGAGCTGGGTGTGCCGGTGACGTGCTTCGTCAGCGGCGCCCCGGCCGAGGTGGAGCGCGAGGGCTGGTGGGACGCGGTGCAGCGGATCCTGCTCGGCGAGGAGCCGATCCCGGAGCAGCTCGCGCTGGAGCTGCCCGACGACGCGCTGCAGCTGCCGACGCGCAGCGACGAGGAGCGTCGCGCGGCGCTGCACGCGCTGCACGGCCGGCTGCTGCACGCCGATCCCGAGCGGATCGCGGCATGGCTCGACGCGCTGACGGCGTGGAGCGAGCTCGACCTGACGCCGCGCCACAGCCACCGCCTGATGACCGCCTCCGAGCTGGTCGAGCTGGCCGGCCGCCCCGGCCACGCGATCGGCGCGCACGGGCTCGACCACCTGCTGCTGCCCGCGCACGACCGCGCCGCGAAGCTGCGCGAGCTCGGCGGCTCGAAGGCGGCGCTGGAGCGGGTCCTCGACATGCCGGTCGAGCTGCTCGCCTACCCCTACGGCGGCTGCGACCTGGAGACGGTAGCGGCCGCCGACGAGCTCGGCTTCACGGTCGCGTGCACGGTCGAGCCCGACCCCGTGCACGCCGGCAGCGACCCGCTGCGGCTGCCGCGCATCGAGCTGCGCGACGAGGACCGCGAGCAGCTGCGCGTGCGGCTGGAGCAGACGATCGGCGTGCGCGCATGACCGTCGCGATCGTCGCCGGCGCGCTCGCCAACAAGCCGGGCAACGGCGGCGAGGCGTGGGTGCGGCTGTCGTGGCTGCTGGGGCTGCGCAGCCTCGGCGTCGAGACGTGGTTCGTCGAGCAGATCGAGCCGCGCATGCTCGAGGAGCGCTCGCTGGCCTGGTTCGAGCGGGTCACGGGTCGCTTCGACTTTGCCGATCGCGCCGTGCTGCTGCGCTCCGACGGCGCGGTCGTGCGCGGGCCGCGGCTGGACGAGCTGCGCGAGCTGTTCGCGCGCGCCGACCTGCTGCTGAACCTGTCGGGAAATCTCGCCTACGAGCCGCTGCTGCGGCTGCCGCGCCGCCGCGCGTACGTCGATCTCGACCCCGGCTACACGCAGCTGTGGCATGCCTCCGGCGCGCTCGGCCCGGCGCTCGACGCGCACGAGGAGCTGCTGACGGTCGGGCTCGCGATCGGCCGCAACGGCTGCCGGCTGCCGCTCGACGGCCGCCGCTGGCGCGCGGTCCCGCCGCCGGTGCCGCTCGAGGAGTGGCCCGCGGTCGAGCCGGCCGCGGCCCCGCGCTTCACGACCGTGGCGAGCTGGCGCGGCGCCTACGGGCGCGTCGAGCACGACGGCCGCCTGCTGGGGCAGAAGGCGCACGAGTTCCGCCGCTTCGCGACGGTTCCGCGCGAAGCCGGCGCGAGCGGGGCGCGGTTCGAGGCCGCGCTCGCGATCCACCCGGCCGACCGCGCGGACGCCGAGCGGCTCGCCGACGGCGGCTGGCGGCTCGTCGACCCGTCCGCCGTCGCCGGCGACCCGGACGCGTTCCGCGCCTACGTGCAGGGCTCGTTCGCGGAGCTCTCGCCGGCGCAGGGCGTCTACGTGGAGACGCACTGCGGCTGGCTCGGCGATCGCACGACGCGCTACCTCGCGTCGGGGCGGCCGGCGCTCGTGCAGGCGACCGGCCTGCCGCCGGAGCTGCCGCAGGACGAGGGGCTGCTGACGTTCGCCACGCCGGAGGAGGCGGTCGCCGCCGCCGCGGCGGTGCTGGCCGACCCCGCGCGGCACGCCCGCTCCGCCCGCGCGCTGGCGCAGGAGCACTTCGACGCCGAGCGCGTCGTGGGGCGCGTGCTGGCGGACCTCGTCGCCTGACCGCGCGCGACGCGCGTCAGGCGCCATCATTGCCGGCATGAGCACCGCCGCCCCCGACCGGCCCGACATCGCCAGCCGCGCCGACTGCGAGGCGCTCGTGCGCGCGTTCTACGGCAAGGCGATGAGCGACCCGATCATCGGATGGCTGTTCACCGACATCGCGAGACTCGACCTCGAGGCGCACGTCCCGCAGATCGCGGCGTTCTGGGAGACGGTGCTGCTGGGGACGAAGTCCTACAGCGGCACGCCGTTCGAGCCGCATGCGCGCCTGCACGCGAAGGCGAACCTGCGCGCCGGGCACTTCGGCCGCTGGCTCGCGTTGTGGGTCGAGACGGTCGACGAGCTGTTCGCCGGGGAGCGCGCGGAGCTCGCCAAGGCGCATGCGCTGCGCGTCGCGCAGGCGTTCCACCGGCGGCTGCAGTCGTACGAGGCCCCGCCGCTCGGCCCGGCCGAGGACGCCCCGGAGGCGGATCCGCGCCTCGTCGTCACCCGGCACGCGCCGGGGACGCCCCGTCACGGCGCCTGACCGCGCGCCGCTCGTCGGTCAGCCCGCGGTCAGGCCGAGGATCAGCTCGGCCGTCTCCAGCGGCACGTCGAGCTGCGGGCAGTGGCCGACGCCTTCCAGCTCGATCCACTCCGCCTGCGGGAACTGCGCGCGGTAGCGCGCCGCCGCGCCGGGCCACTTCAGCAGCTTGTCCTCCGTCCCCCACACGATTCGCAGCGGGCACGCGACCGCCTCGGCATCGACGTGCCACCCGCGCGCGAGCGCGTGCTCGACCAGCGCCGCGGCCGCGCTGCAGCCGGCCGCGCCGCGCAGCTGGTGCGCGAGCAGCTCGGCCGGAAGGTGCTCGAAGCGCTCGGTCGTCATCAGCGTCGCGCGGCGCCGGCCCTCCGGCGTCGAGACGATCGCCTCCGCGTGCGGCGCGGCGTCTCTCAGCAGCCGGTGCATGTTCGTGAAGAAGGCGAGCGTGTCGCGGAAGGACTCGTCGCCCTCGGCCCAGCCGCCGGCCGGCGCCAGCGCGACGACCGAGCGCGCGCGGCCGAGCGCGGCGACGTGCAGCGCGACGTAGCCGCCGAGCGAGTTGCCGACGACGTGCGCCGTCTCCCAGCCGGCCGCGTCGAGCGCCGCCGCGATCGCGTCGCGGACCGCCGCCTCGGGATCCGCCCCCGCGGCGATCGGCGGGCCGCCCGCGTGGCCGGCGAGCGTGACCGCCAGCACGTCGTGGCGGCGCTCCAGCGCCGGCAGCACCAGCTCCCACGTGCGCCACGTGTCGGTGAAGCCGTGCAGCAGCAGGAGTGGGTCTCCTGACCCTCCGCGGTGCGCCGGCGTGAAGAAGGCGTCCATCCCGGTCCGGACGCTAGCGCGGCGCTGTTCAGCCGTGCGCCGGCCGGGTACTGAGGTCGCCATGGGGACACGAACGCTGGAAGACCAACTGATCGCCTCGCTGCGCGACGCGCACGCGCTCGAGCAGATGGCGCTGGCGCAGCTGGAGCGCGCGCCGGCGATCGCGGGCGAGGACGCGTTGAAGCTCGCGCTGCGCGACCACTTCTACGAGACGCGCGTGCATGAGCGACTGGTGCGCGAGCGGCTGGAGGCGCACGGCGCGAAGCCGTCCGGCCTCAGAGACCTCGCGGGCGAGGCCGGCGGCGCGGGCTTCGTCCTGTTCGCGCGCCTGCAGCCCGACACGCCGGGCAAGCTGGCGGCGCACGCCTACTCCTACGAGCACCTCGAGCTGGCCGCCTACGAGCTGCTGGCGCACCTGGCCGACCTGGCCGGCGATCACGAGACGGCCGTCGCGGCGCACAGGATCCGCGGCGAGGAGGCGGCGATGGCGACGCGCTTGGAAGCGGCGTTCGAGCGGACCGCCGCCGCCTCGCTGGATGCCGGCGCGCGCGACGATCCGGGCGCCCGGCTCGTCACCTACCTCGACGACGCCCACGCGCTCGAGCAGCAGGGCGCGACGCTGCTGGAGCGGGCGATCGAGATCGGCGGCGACCCGCGGCTGGAGGACGCCTACCGCGGCCACCTCGACGAGACGCGCGACCACCTGACGGCCGTCGAGGAGCTGCTCGACCGCCGCGACGGCGGCCGCTCGCGCCTCAAGGACGCGGCGCTGCGGATGGGTGCGCGCAACCTCGGCGCGTTCTTCCGCGCCCAGGCCGACACGCCCGGCAAGCTGGCGGCGTTCGCGTACGCGTTCGAGCATCTCGAGATCGGCGGCTACGAGCAGCTGCGCCAGGTCGCGCTCGCGGCCGGCGACGCGGAGGCGGCCGAGGCGGCCGAGCGCATCCTCGGCGACGAGCGCACCGCCGGCGAGACGCTGCTGGCGCTGTTCGACGTCGCGGTGCACGCGTCGCTCGAAGCGGTGGGCGTGCACGCCTGAGCCGTCGCTACGACGCGCGCGACGGCCAGGCCGCGACCGCCGCGCGCAGCAGCTCCTCGATCGTGCGCACGGCGGCCTGCGGCTCGCCGGCGGCCGGCAGCACGAGGCGATACTCGCGGTCGAAGCGCAGCCCGTCGATCTCGACCTCGGCGAACGAGCTCGACAGGACGTGGCGGGACAGCAGCAGCGGCGCGTCGCGGGCGAGCGCCTGGCGCTTGGCGGCGCCCGGCGTGGGCGCTTCCACGAGCGGCGGCGCCGCCTCCAGACGCGCTCTGCGCAGCACCGCGTCGACGGTCCAGCGCGCATTCGAGGAACGGTCGCGCACGACCATCGGCGTGCGCAGGAACTCGGCGCGCGCGATCCGTCTGCGGCCTGCCCATGGATGCGATCTCGGGACCGCGCAGACGATCGCGTCGGCCGCGAGCGTCAGCTCCCGCACCGCGGGGTTCGGCGTCGCGCCCGGCCGCGCCGCCGCGACGCCCATGTCCGCGCGGTTCTCGCCCACGAGCGTGCGGACGACCTGGCTGTTGGCCGTCAGCAGCTCGACGGCGACGCCGTCATGGTCGGCGAGCGCCTCGGCGACGAACGCCTCCGTCGCGGAGTGGCTGGCGGCGAGCCGCACCGGCGCGGCCTGTCGCGCGAGGCCGGCCGCAACCTCCTCCAGCGCGTCGGCGGCGGCGATCAGCGGCTTCGCGTGCTCGTAGAGCCGGCGCCCGGCGGGCGTCAGCGCGACGCCCTGCTGCGAGCGCTCGAACAGGCGGGCGCCGACATGCTGCTCGATCGACTGCAGGCGCTTCGACAGCGTCGGCTGCGAGACGTGCAGGCGCAGCGCGGCGCGCCCGATCGTGCCCGAGTCGGCCGCGACGACGAGGCTGCGGAGCTCTCCCAGCTCCAACCTGCGCGATGGGGGCGACGCCATCGCCTGCGGACCTTACGCGGCCGCGCCGGCGGAACGGGGCGGATCGCCGCTCCGGGACTTCTACGCACCCATGCGCGGAGGGAATGAGACGGCCCCGCGCGTCTCATGGCTTTCGCCCCGCCCGCCCTGGCGGGCCGCGCCTCCACACCCGAGGATCGTCAGCAGGAACCGATCTCCAAGGAGCACCGTCATGGCCCTCATCTACACCGAGACCGAGCAGGAGCAGCGGGCCTCCGTCGCGGAGGCTCCGGACGAGCGGCGCGACTGGCTCGCGCTGGGCGTCGGCATCGTCGGACTCGTGGCGATCCTCGCGGTCGCCCTCAGCGTCGCCGCGATCGCGACGCGCAGCGGAAGCGGCGGCGGCGCGGCCACGGCAACCGCCGCGCCGGCCGCCGCGACCGCTGCGGCGGATCCCGCGAACGCACCCGCGCCGACGATCGCGCAGGCGAAGGGCGTCGGCTTCGAGCCCTACCGCGTCGTCGACCCGACGCTGCCGGCCGTGCCGGCCGGAGCGGTGAAGCACTTCACGGTCGACGTCAACCAGCACGTCGTGCAGGTCTCGGCCGCGCTCGCGCCGACCGAGGCGTGGACCTACACCGTCAACGGCACGGGCTACTCGGGCACCGCCGCCTCGCCGCCGATCGTCGTCGACCAGGGCGACCGCGTGCAGATCCGCTTCGTCAACGGCGGCTCGAAGGCGATGCACGTGAACATGGCGCACTCGATCGACTTCCACTCCGCCGAGGTCGCGCCGAACCAGTACTACAAGGACATCGCGCCCGGCCAGAGCGAGACGATCTCGTTCACCGCCAAGCATCCCGGCGTGTTCATGTACCACTGCGCCACGCAGCCGGTGCTGATGCACGTCGGCGCGGGCATGGCCGGCATGATGGTCGTCCGCCCGAAGGGCCTCGCCCCA